>VAPK010598036.1_pt1 | contig 59622 bp, 53 predicted proteins | sample 3395031 | NCBI WGS metagenome assembly VAPK01 (sample SAMN08290443, study PRJNA428436) | hydrothermal vent metagenome | isolation source: Deep-sea hydrothermal vent chimney 1 | place: Pacific Ocean: Juan De Fuca Ridge
TAAAAAAATACAAAATTTGTAGTGCCAACTGGGTAATTTTTAAAAATCTAAATTATTGATTTACAAGAAATGTGTCAAAAATAGTCACGAAGATGGGTTAACCGAATGGGTGAAGCTAAGATTTTTTTAAAGCACTGTGAAACCAGTGTCTTGCACTATAACTCCATTCTCAACTGATTTTTTTAGGTTTAAGCCTTGGTTAAGAACTTTACAGTTATTCCTCTGAAACTTAATTTTAAAGAGTTTTCAGCATGTGGCTGACGATTCTTTCTAATCAGGTAATGTTTTATTGAATATGCAAGCAAAGGCACGTCTTCGTATGATTGATTTTATTTAACTGGATTTGACCACCGCTTTTGGAACGTCTCTATTTCAATCAGTTTTTCTTTTAAAATCTTCCAGCTTCAAATTTAATTCTTATGATTCAAATAAAAGGATTTCATCCTATTGTAAATAAAGATGCAAAAATATTAATTTTGGGCTCCATGCCTAGCGACATGTCACTAAAAAAACAGGAATATTATGGATATCAACATAATATTTTCTGGACTATCATGTCCGCATTATTTGTAGACAATAAAAAAGTGATAAGTGACTATTCTTTACGAATAAAAATGCTGCTTAATAACAATGTTGCGCTTTGGGATGTTTTGCAAAGCTGTCACCGGAAAGGAAGTCTGGATGCAGCTATTAAAATGGATTCTATAAAAATTAATGATTTCTTAAATTTCTTTTCCATCTACCCTGGCATCAAAAAAGTATTTTTCAATGGCGGTAAGGCAGAAACTATTTTTAATAAATATATATTACCCGAAATTAATGAACAGTTTGGCTATTTGCAATTTACTAGGTTGCCCTCAACCAGTCCGGCACATGCAGCAATGACGATGAAACAAAAAACAGACATTTGGCAAAAAGAAATTAATGTAAATTGATGTTTGTAGGATAATAGTTTTTTATCATTGTTTAAATTAGGTGGCGCAGTGGAATTATCACTTTGGGAAAATGTATTACTGGGTGCAATGGTTTTGGGGATTATTTTTTGGATGAGACCCGGCATTAAATCTTCATTTAAAATGGGAGAAAAGGTTGAATCGGATTGGTTAGGATTGCTAGTTCCTATTGGTATGGTTGTTATTTTTGTTATATTTTTAATTTCTATGGTTTAAAAATGAGTGAACTAGAATATGGTGCTGTTGAGCCTGAGTATGATGAAAATGGGGATTTGATTGAATATTATGCGATTAGACCCAATAAAACTCAGATCAAAAAAGACATAGCAGAAATAGCTAGAATAGCGGAAGAATTGACGCAGTTGACAACAATTCAATTGCAGGAAATGCAGTTACCGGAAAAAATTGAACAAGGAATTGGCGCTGCAAAAAAAATGCCTGCGACAAAGTCTGCTAGAAAACGGCAGCTTAAATTTATTACTGCACAGCTAAGAAATATTGAATTATATGAAGTGATGGATAACCTTGATCGTCTTAAAAGTAAAAGCGCTCATGGAATAAGGGAGCATCATCAAGCTGAAACATGGAGAGATAGATTAATTGCTGATGGGGGTAATGATGTCTTGACTGAGTTAGTCAAACAATTTCCTGATGTAGACAGACAGTATTTAAGACAATTGCAACGTAACGCAGAAAAGGAATCTAAAGCAGAAAAGCCTCCCAAGTCAGCGCGGGTGTTATATCAATATTTGAAGGGTTTAATTTCAGATTAGTTTGTACTCAATTTATTCTTTTGGATGCCTATTTAAATTATGTTAAAAAAAATCAATAATGATATTCTCAATTTTTTATTGTTTTTTGTGTGTTTTTTTATGGCATTTTATTCTAAACAAGATTTAGAATTATCCTTGGAATTGGTTGTTCCAGAATCCATAAAAACTCATCAAATTGGTGAGATTTTTTACAGTTACAAAAGTAGTAACATTGTTTTTACTGGGGATAGACACATTATTTTTCCATATGACAATCTTCCTAATTCAATATTTACTATTCGTGCAAAATTACCCAATGCTTTAGCACTCGACAAAATTCGCTTTGATCCACTAACAGATAGTGGGCAAATTACGATAAAAAATATTTATCTGAAGACGCGCTTTCAAAAGAAAAAAGTTGATATAGAAAAACTTTACAAACAGGGTAGTATTTCTGCAATGCACTCTATTGGTAACTTGCAATTAGTAAACAAGCAAATCATTATTGAGGCCGATGGCGTTGATCCTTACCTTTTTCTTTTTGATGAGATACAAACTTATATTGAAGTAGAACAAATATGGTTAGAAAATGCAGCTTTAAGTAGTTTTTTAGCTTTTTTAGGGATGATTTTGCTTTTTTGTTATCGTTTTGTTGTTAGCCGCAAGACACTCCAGACTTCACTTCCCAAAAAATTATTATTTTTTGATATTAAACAGCCACAAAGAACCCTTTTATTTTCTCTAATTCTTTTAACATTAAGTGTTATTGCAACAAAGACTTTCACTTCTCTCTCAGCTTATTTTCGTTTTAAAAGAGACCTTTCGCTTGTTGATTATGTTTTTACTTATACAGCAGATATGGGGATTGCTGTTCTATTAAGTGCCCTAGCTATCTTAATTGCATTGTTGTCACAGCTCTTTGCCTCGAAAAAGTTTAAAAATAGCATCACATTTATCGTTGAAGTGTTTTTTACACAATTCAAAAATGTATTAAATATTGCGTTATTAGGCATTTCTGTTGCACTCATCAGTTTAGCTATTTTCTATTTTGTGAGCGCCTATGTTTTTTATGAATGGGGCGGGTTTGTTGAATTCCAGCACATGGAGATGGCTGGTCATGCCGAAGTCGATTCAGAATTTATTGATCTTGTTTTCCAGTGGAAAACTTTATTTTTCACTTTAGGTTTTTTTAGTTTATTATTTATTACTGCAAAAATTATCTCAAGTATCAACCAGCCTTCTTTGCTAAAGACAATCCGTCTACTCATTATTATTTTTTTACCACTCGCATTACTCGCTTGGTATCCTCTTAATTCTCACAAATTCAAGCCATCGGTACAATCTCCAGTACTCATGATGCAAAAAAGAAGCAACAGTTATCAATTGCCTACAAAGTTTCTAAAACTCATTAATACAGATAACTTTAAATTGCCTGCACCTAAAGAGGTTGCCAAGCAATATACAAAATATAATGCTGTAGCAAAAGGAATGAATCTCATTGTGGTAATGATGGAATCAGTACGTAAACGTAATGTAGATTTGTATGGCTACAAACGAAAAACAATGCCAACCCTTACAGCACTTGCTAAAAATAGCCTGGTATTTCACAATGCTTATGTAAATCAGCCTCGTAGCAGCAAGACAATGGAATCGTTCAGTTTAGGTATTTACCCTGATCCACGTTTACCAGCCCTCTCATGGAAATACAAGGAGATTAAAACAACGGATAGCTTGTTCACCCGTTTTACCGACCAGGGCTATCAGTTTTATTATGGAACCATGCAAAAAACAAAAGATACGGAAGATTTTTATCAGTATCTATCAAAAATAAGTGGTAACCATCTTGATTATATAACTGATTTAACAGATATATACAAAACAAAACCCCAAGTGGATGATTTTCCAAAAGAAAGTCTATTAAGTGAAGACTTGCTAAAATGGAGTGAAAAACAGAAACAGCCCTATATTGCTTTTATGTGGACACAGTGCGCCCATATGCCGTACAACTCACCGATTACCCCGTTTGGAACAGAAACAAAAATAGATAAATATGATAACTGTTTAGCTAATTTGGATGATGGTATTGATGTACTGGTTAAAGGGCTAAAGGCACAAGGAAAATTGGATAACACGGTTATTATGATCGCGGGAGATCACGGTGAAGCTTTAGGGGAACATTTAGATTGGGGGCATGGTAACTATTTATATGAACATTCATTACGTTATCCCGTTGTTTTTTATAATCCTAAAATTTTCTCTGAGCAAGTTGATTTAAAGCAGCGCTTCCAATTTAAAGATTTGCCAGCTACTTTATTGTACTTATTTGGCTTGCCTGATCCAAATACACTAGGGCAATCTACAAATATTTTTACCAAAACAAGTAACGATCCTATTTATTTGAGTAATGTCTATTTAGACTATAAGCTTGGATTGATTTTTGATCATTTCAAATTTGTATACCGGCCTCTATATAATGTCACTTACCTTTATGATTTAGATAACGATCCTCAAGAAAATACTAACATTATTGAAATAAAAACCTCTGAAGAAGTAGAGATACTTAAAAGAAAAGTATTGGAATGGTATAAATATCAAATTAAGTATATCAATACAAAGGTATTATAGAAAAAGTAGCATGTGGAAATAATCTACTTACATTGCGCAAGATTATGGGTGTTTTATCACACTGGGCGCTCCATTTGGTATTGGCTTTCAAGCTGTATGGACTGAGGTCATTATTTTCGAGCTATTCTTTGTTTTTTTTCCACAAAATCCGTGTTTGTGCTCAAAATATTTATTGCGAGTTACCCAAGTTTTTCCTGGAAAAAACAACTTAGCTTTTCACAACATACAGAAGTTTAGTCTTAGTTCTCGTCCTCATTCAAGATTCTTGTTTTATTCTTGTGATTTGCTTACCTCTCCTTTCTCTCTTCACCTCTTGCATTCATTAATTCAGCTTTAACCTAGAATAATCAACCAATTTTTCTAGCATTAAAAAATTAGTATTACTAGATCATGTGAAAAATAAAGTTTTCTAGCACTACATATTGTGAATAAAAGGTATTTTTTCCATTTTTACACTTAATTTCCAGGTAGGGAGTGCGGAAAAAACGGAATATCAGATAGGTATTTTTTCACAATGTCAAATCTATTTTGTTGAATTTAGCTATTTTTTTCATTAATTGCCACAAATAAGGTCATGATAACCATAATTTTTATTATTGATGATTTGTGTCACCTAAAGCAGACAAATTAAATTAGTCTAAGTTGTTGTAGAAAAAAAAGAATTTATACCAAAACATCCTTGACGTAGGGGGGATAGAAACTTATAGTTGTACCCTAAGTGGTGAGAAGTGGCGAAAAATGTTTTTTTATGTGTCTTTAGGGTGATTTGTGTTTCGAGGTGTAAGTTCTGTCAATTTGGATGCTAAGGGACGTTTTGCAATTCCTACTCGTTATCGAGCGGAGTTACAGGATAGTTGCGAGTGCCAAATGATCGTTACAATCGCCGTAAATAATAAGTGCGTAGGTGAAAAAGGATGTCTTTGGATGTATCCCTTACCTGAATGGGAAAAGCTTGAACTCACTATTAGCAAGTTACCCACGTTAAATAAAATGGCTGGACATTTGCGCCGCTTCTTAATTGGTAACGCATCTGAATGTGAATTGGATGGGCAAGGGCGAGTACTATTACCTGATAATTTGAAAAAATTTGCAGAGATGGAAAAAAGAATTTCTCTGGTGGGGCAATTAAACAAATTTGAAATTTGGGATGAAGATGCCTGGAATAATAAAGGCAGTGAGTGGATGACAGGAGACGACACGGAAGGGCTTGAAGAACTGGATTCTTTGTCCTTTTAATGGAGCATCAATCTGTTTTATTTGAAGAGTCCATAACAGGACTTAATATAAAAGGGGATGACTATTATTTAGATTGTACCTTCGGGCGTGGCGGACACAGTCGAGGCATATTGAGCCAACTTAATAAAGAAGGACGATTATTAGCTTTTGATAGAGATTTGGCGGCAATAAATTCGACGGTTGCCGAAGCAATGCTAGAAGATCAAAGGTTTGCACTACATCATGGACGTTTTTCTGAATTAGAGAAAGTAGTGAAAAACCATGCCTGGATAGGTAAAATTTCTGGAGTGCTTATGGATTTAGGGGTTTCGTCACCACAGCTAGATGACCCACAAAGAGGGTTTAGCTTTATGCGAGACGGGCCTTTAGATATGCGAATGGATAAGAGCTCAGGTGTTTCGGCGGCAGAATGGTTGGCAAAAGTAGATGAGCAAGCTTTGGTAAATGTTTTATTTGAATATGGTGAGGAACGTTTTTCAAGACGCATAGCGAAAGCAGTGATAGAAAACAGACAAGAATCTCCAATTCAGACCACACGAGAATTGGCGCAGTTGATTGAAAAAGTGGTGCCTAAACGAGAGAGAAATAAGCACCCGGCAACAAGGAGTTTTCAAGCAATAAGGATTGAAATAAATAATGAATTAGGTGAGATTAAAACCAGTTTACAGCAAGCGGTTAATGTATTAGAGCCGGGAGGGCGGTTGGTAGTAATCTCTTTTCATTCATTAGAAGACCGAATTGTTAAGCGCTTCTTTAAAAATGAATCGGGACGAAAAAGCAATCCGCGAAAATTGCCGATTAAAGAAGTTGATATAGAACAAGGACTATTGAAAAGAGTGGGGAAAGCAATAAAAGCTGGATCGAAAGAGATACAAGAAAACCCTAGAGCAAGAAGTGCAATCATGCGCATAGCTGAAAGAGTTTAATGTTTTGGTTTTTTCTAAACATCTTCTACTTATGGGGTTGGTCACTTTATTACTCATTTCAGCGTTAGCTGTTATTTTGAATAAATACCATTCTCGTTCTCTATTTATAGAGATTCAGAAACAAGAAAAAATGCTGGATAAATACGAAGTCAAGTGGGGGCAGTTACAGTTGGAAATAACTACCTTGACTGAGGAAAGTAAAATTGAGCGAATTTCTAAAAAAAAGCTGAGATTAGTTATGCCGCTACGAGAAAAAATTATTTACATAAAGCCTTAAAATGCGAGTTTTAAAGGGTGAAGAAAAGGTAAGTGTAGAACTTAACGGATTGCTGTTAAGAAAATATCTACTGCTAGCTATTATGCTTTTGGGCATGGTCGTATTAGTCGGGCGAGCGATTTATTTACAGGGAATAGATACAAAATTTTTGCAGGAACAAGGAAATAAGAGACAGATCAGTGATATTCGCATATCAGCTTATCGCGGAAAGATTTTAGATAGAAATAATGAACCATTGGCAATTAGTACACCGGTGACATCGGTGTCGGTAAATCCACAACATTTTAAGTATGATGAGAGAGATAAAGTTAGACAAGTAGCAAAAATGCTCCAAGTGTCTGATAAGAAAATAAATAATTTATTGCGGAAGAATTCAACTAAGAAATTTGCTTATTTAAAGCGACATATTAATCCAAAGTTGGAAGCAAAAATAAAAGCAATGCGTGTGAGTGGTGTTTATTTTAAACGAGAATTTAAACGATATTATCCAGCAGGTGCTGTTTCGGCACATGTCATTGGATTTGCAGACATCGATGATAAAGGGCAAGAGGGACTTGAGCGTGGTTATGAGGAAAGTCTAAAAGGAATCGATGGAAAAAAAAGAGTGCTCAGAGATGGTCGGCGCCGAGTAATACAGGATATTGAAAATATTTCTGCACCGATTAAGGGGCAAGACCTTGTTTTAAGTATTGACCAGCGTATTCAATATTTAGCTTTTAAAGCATTGCAGTCAGGTGTTACGGAACATAAAGCTAGTTCAGGCTCGCTTATTGTTCTTGATGCAAAAAATGGTGAAGTATTAGCCGCTGTGAGTCAGCCAGCTTTTAATCCAAATTCAAGGAAAAATTTAAAAGGAAGCACGTACAGACATAGGGCATTGCTTGATGTGTTTGAACCAGGTTCAACGGTTAAACCTTTTGTTATTGCAGGGGCGTTGGATGGAAAGTATATACATGAAGGAATTGAGATTGAAACGCATGGCTTTTATAAAGTGGAGAGAAATTTAGTCAAAGACACTCATAATTATGGCACTTTAAATTTAACCAATGTATTAAAAAAATCCAGCAATATTGCAGCTGTCAAAATTGCTCAAGCAATGCCTTATGAATATTTTTGGGGAATTTATCACCAAATAGGTTTTGGAGTCTCGGCAAATGTTGGGTTTCCTGGGGAAGTGAGCGGGAGGCTATTAGATTATCAGCAATGGCATCCCTTTGAACAAGCAACATTAGCTTATGGATACGGTGTGTCGACATCAACATTGCAGTTAGCAAAGGCATACACTGCGCTAGCAGATGATGGCATATTACATTCTGTTAGTTTACTTAAGCGTGAAGAAGACGATAATCCGAAACGTGTCTTTACTGCGGAAACAGCGAAAAAAGTAAGAGCCATGCTTGAGCACGTGGTTTCAGAAGATGGAACTGCATTTCAGGCACGAGTCGATGGATATCGAGTTGCAGGAAAAACAGGGACAGCAAAAAAGGCAAAGGCAGGTGGCTATGCTGAAAAAAAATATCAGGCTGTTTTTGTTGGAATGGCACCGGCAAGCGATCCGAAGTTTGTGATTGCAGTGATGGTTGATGAGCCGAGTGCGGGTAAATATTATGGAGGACAAGTTGCTGCACCTATATTTTCAAAAGTAATGACGGGTGCATTAAGGCTTTACGGTGTTCCGCCTGATAAAGAAGAGTCGATGCCGGTGTTATTGACGAGAGTTTTAAACCAATAGGAATGAATCTCGCTGAACTTTTGGATGGAATTGTTGAAATTCCATCAAAAAAAGAAAGTGAAATTGACGTCAAAGGGATTACGCTTGATAGTCGAAAAGTAACACCGGGGTTTGTATTTGTTGCAATTAAGGGACATGTGCAGCATGGCTTGGTACATACACAACAGGCGATAGATAACGGGGCAAGCGCCATTATATATGAGTTTTCCGGGTCTGATACGTATGATTTGGATCAACTGACAGTTTGTCAGGTGGTGATTAAGGAGTTAGGTTTAAAGCTAGGTTTTTTAGCGAATCGGTTTTACCAGGCACCTTCAAGGCATTTGGATGTAATTGGAATAACCGGAACAAATGGAAAAACAACGTGCAGTCAGTTTTTATTACAGTTAATCCCAGCTAGTGGAGTAATAGGGACTTTAGGCTGGGGTGAAAAAGGGAATTTAAACAAGATTGAAAATACAACGCCAGATGTAATAACGGTTCATCAGTTGTTGGCTGAATTTGTTAGCAAGAATAAGAAGACTGTTGTGATGGAAGTTTCATCACATGGATTACAACAAGGAAGAGTCGATGCTGTTTGTTTTAAAGCGGCAGTGTTTACTAATTTAAGTCGAGATCATTTGGATTATCACGGCTCTATGGATGAATATTTAAAAGTAAAGTTACAATTATTTAAGCAACCTGGGTTGCAATTTGTTGTAGTCAATACAGACGATGTTAATAGTGTTCAGTTTCTAGCAGTAGCTGATAAAAAAATAAAACGCTGGGCTTTTAGTGGGACGGGTAAAGCGATTGCTGCTGTGGAAAATGTAGTAGCAGAAGAGATTGAATATGGATTAGATGGGATTAGTGGCTATGTGCGTTGGCGAAATAAGCGAGCATTGATACAAACCGTAATAGTAGGTGATTTTAATTTAGAAAATATATTGGCGGTTATGACGATACTGCTGGCTCAAGGTTATTCCTTGAATGATTCAGCAGACGGAGTAAACAGGTTGTTGCCAATCACTGGACGAATGGAACGTTTTGGAGGGGAAGAAATGCCTTATGTATTTGTTGATTTTGCACATACACCCGATGCTTTGGAAAAAGTTTTGCAGACGTTAAGACGATTTTGTCATCAGAAACTATGGTTGGTTTTTGGTTGTGGTGGAAATAGAGATAAAGGAAAAAGAGCTGCTATGGGGGCAATCGCAGCAAATTATGCAGAGCAAATTATTGTAACAACTGATAATCCACGGTTTGAAGATCCACAACACATTATCAATGATATTACAGTGAGTTGTTCAGATAAAAATATGGAGGTTATTGAGGATAGAGAATTGGCGATTCAGACAGCGATAAAACGGGCAGATAAGGAAGATTGTATCGTTATTGCAGGAAAAGGTCATGAAGCATATCAAGATATAAAAGGAATAAAAACGCCATTTAGTGACCAGGAAATTGTACAAAAAGCATTACAGAGATGGAAATGAAATGATGATGTTAAGCGATATTTCTCAGAGTGTTGGTGGAGTTTTGCTTGGGGAAGACATTAAAATTTCATCAGTAAGTATTGATACGCGCACTGTGGATAAAGGTGAGTTGTATATTGCGATCAAAGGGCAAAATTTTGATGGGCATAGCTTTATTGAAAATGCAGAAAATGTAGGTGCAAGTGCTGTTTTAGTCGATCATCAAAATGAGACAAAGCTACCTCAAATCATTGTTAAAGATACACATTTGGCTTTAGCGGAATTGGCAGCAGCTTGGAAAAAGAAAACATCAATAAAAACGTTTGGTGTGACAGGCAGTAACGGTAAAACGACGGTAAAAGAAATGCTTGCCGGTATTTTAAGTGTTAATGCCAGTGTGCTGTTTACACAAGGAAATTTAAATAATGATATTGGTGTGCCACTTACTCTGTTGAAGATACAAGAGGATCATCAATATGCAGTAATAGAAATGGGTGCAAATCATGCTGGAGAGATTAAATATAGTAGTCAATACGCAAAACCAGATGTTGCTGTGATAACCAATGCCGGAGCTGCTCATATTGAAGGGTTTGGAAGTTTGGAAGGGATAGCCAAAGCAAAAGGAGAAATTATTGAGAGCCTTGGAGAAAAGGGAGTTGCTGTTATCAATCAGGATGATGCATTTTATCCGTTATGGATAAAAATTGCAGGAGATAGAAAAAAACTAACCTTTGGAATGGAAAATACGGCAGATATTTACGCACAAGATGTTGTTTTAAGAGTTGAAAAGGAAACCTTTGTTACACAATTTGTGTTAACAACAGCAACTGACAATATTGCTATAAAGCTACATTTAGCCGGACAACATAATGTGATGAATGCACTTGCTGCTGCGGCATGTTGTATAAGCGTAGAAATAAATTTACAACAGATAAAGCAAGGATTGGAAGAGATAAAACCAGTATTAGGAAGATTACAACCTATGTTGAGCAAGAAAGGGAATCTAATAATTGATGATACTTATAATGCAAATTTAGATTCATTTAAGGTTGCAGTAAACGTATTAAAGCAGTGCGATGGAGAGCACTGGGTTGTATTAGGCGCTATTGGGGAAATGGGTAAAGAAAGTGGAACTATCCATAAACAATTAGGTGAATTATTAAAGTCAATGAATGTTGCGCGTGTGCTTGCTATTGGCTCTGATGCTGAATCTTCAGTAGAAGTATTCGGTAAAGGAGCCACTTTTTTTAGTTCACAAGAACAAATAATCGCAGCATTAAATAATGAATTAATAGGAAGCGAGACAGTGTTAATTAAAGGTTCTCGTGCGCAAAAAATGGAAAAAATAGTGGCAGCATTAGTGCCTGATTTCAGAAAATAAAGGAAAACAAAATGTTACTTTATTTAACCGAATATTTAATGAACTTTGATAGTAGCTTTAGAGTATTTCATTACCTGACTTTAAGAGCTATTTTAGGTGCATTAACGGCTTTAATTATTTCGTTTATTATCGGTCCAATAATGATCAAGAAATTGAGCAGAAAAAAAATTGGTCAAACCATCAGAGAAGACGGGCCAGAAAGCCACTATGAGAAAGCAGGGACACCCACTATGGGCGGCACACTGATATTAGTTGCTATAGCAATAAGCACCCTGCTTTGGGCCGACTTGGAAAATAGATATGTCTGGGTTGTTTTGCTAGTGACTATGAGTCATGGCGTGATCGGTTTTGTAGACGATTATAGAAAAGTGATGCAGGGTAATAGTGATGGCTTATCGGCAAAAGCAAAAATTTTCTGGCAGTCGCTTATTGCTATAAGTACAGGTGCTTTTTTGTATTTATCAGCAGAAATTCCAGCAGAAACACAATTCATTGTGCCCTTTTTCAAGAATGTTGTAGTAGATATGGGAATCGGAACCTATATCACTGTGACTTATTTGGTGATTGTAGGATCAAGTAATGCAGTCAACCTAACTGATGGATTGGATGGATTGGCAATTATGCCGACTGTCATGGTCGCCGCGGCATTAGGTATTATTGCTTATTTATCAGGGCATAGCCGTTTTGCAGAATACTTAGCGATCCCTTATTTGTCGATGTCGGGTGAATTGATAGTTTTTTGTGCTTCGATGGTTGGTGCTGGTTTGGGTTTTTTATGGTTCAACGCCTATCCTGCCATGGTATTTATGGGTGATGTTGGTGCATTAGCATTAGGTGCCGCTTTAGGGATTGTTGCATTGCTAGTTCGTCAAGAAATAGTACTAATGATTATGGGAGGTGTTTTCGTTATGGAAACAATTTCCGTTATTATTCAGGTTGTATCGTTTAAATTACGAGGGAAACGGGTGTTTTTGATGGCTCCTATCCATCACCACTATGAACTAAAAGGCTGGCCAGAACCCAGGATTATTGTCAGGTTCTGGATTATTACTTTTATTTTGGTATTAATTGGTTTAGCGACCTTGAAATTGAGATAAAGAATGAATAGCAAAATGATTTTAGATTGTTTAAACATGTACCTAGGCTTGAATAAAGATTCAAAAGTTATAGTCGTCGGTCTAGGAGAAACAGGGTTTTCTGTTGCACAATTTTTACATCAACACGCTATTCCTTTTGCCGTCATTGATAGTAGAAAAAACCCACCTTTTAGTGATGCACTTTTACAAAATTTTCCTGACATAGCCGTCTTTACAGGTGAATTTAGTAAACCAGCCTTTGATGTTGCAACTCATATTTTAGTGAGTCCTGGTGTTAGTTTACGTGAGAAAGCAATAGAAGATGCAATAGAAGCGGGTGTGAAGTTGATCAGTGATATAGATTTATTTGCTTGCTCGACTGACAAAGCAATCGTTGCAATTACAGGGTCAAACGGGAAAAGCACGGTAACAACGATGCTTGGCACAATGGCGACTGAAGCAGGTGTTAAAACGGCAATTGGTGGCAACCTGGGAATACCGGCTTTAGATCTATTGAATGAAAGCATTGAGTTATATGTATTAGAACTCTCAAGTTTTCAATTAGAAAGAACGGCGGTATTAAATGCAAAAGCGGCAACAGTATTAAACGTATCAGCCGATCATTTGGATAGACATTTAGATTTATCTAAATACGCAGAAGAAAAGAAAAGTGTTTTTTTTGGTGATGGCGTGATGGTAATCAATGAAGATGATGCGATAGTCAGCGGAATGTATCAAGAAGATAGAGAGTCACTATTTTTTAGTGTGCGTAAGAAGAAAGGTTTTCATCTTGCCACGCATCAAGGTAAAGAATGGTTATTTAACGAAAAACAGCCACTCATGCCAAGAGAGGAGCTTCCTTTAGAAGGAACGCATAACGTTGCCAATGCTCTTACCGCATTAGCCTTGGGCTCTGCAATAAAGCTGGATGTAAACGCAATGTGCAATGGCTTGCGAAGGTACAAAGGCTTATGTCATCGGATGCAGAAAGTCGCGAAGATTAAAGGTGTTACTTGGGTTAATGACTCAAAAGCAACCAATATCGGCGCATGTATTGCGGCATTAGAAGGGTATCAAGACAAGGTAATTCTTATAGCGGGAGGCGATGCAAAGGGAGCGGATATTGATGAATTAGTGCCGATCATCAATGCAAAAGCAAAATGTGTTGTGTTGCTGGGAAAAGATGCAGAGAAAATCGAACTGGCTATCAACGGAAGCGTTCCTTCATATCGAGCTGGCACAATACAAGATGCCGTAAAAATTGCAGCAAATTTAGCAGGCAAAGGTGATTGTGTTTTATTAAGTCCTGCCTGTGCAAGTCTTGATCAATATAAAAATTATGAAGAGAGAGGTGATAAATTTACTGCGGCTGTTATGGAGCTGGCAGCGTGAAAGACAGAAGAAAACACAGCCGTTTTCATCTGGATAGTTTATTACTATTTATTTGCACAAGTTTATTGGTAGTTGGGTACATAACAGTTGTTTCTTCATCGTTACATTTGGGTGAAAAACTAGCAAATAATAGCCTGCACTATCCAGTTAGGCAATTGTTTCATATTGTATTGGGCGTGATTGTGGCAATGGTTCTCGCTACTGTGCCTTTAAAGTTATGGGAAAAAATTGGGTCTTGGCTATTTATTTTAGGATTAGCATTATTGGTATTCGTGCTTGTTCCAGGGATAGGAGTCAAAGTAAATGGCAGTATCCGATGGATTTCTATAGGTGGTTTCAGGATTCAAGTTTCTGAAATATTGAAATTTGTTTCAGTTGTCTATATGGCAGGTTATGTAACCAGACATCAAGAATATGTACAGGAATCTACTTATGGTTTAGTGAAGCCATTGCTATTATTTTCTGTGGCTTGTGTTCTATTGCTGATGGAACCCGATTTTGGTTCTGCTGTGGTTATTTTGGCAATTGCCATGGGTGTTATGTATTTAAGTGGCGCAAAATTATGGCAATTTTTGACATTAATCGCGATATTGTGCTGTTTAGGTGTTTTGCTGGTTATTGATACGCCTTATCGATTAGCAAGGATTACCGTATTTATGGATCCTTGGGCTGATGCTCAAAATGCTGGGTTTCAATTAGTACAAGCACTCATCGCTTTTGGGCGAGGTGAAATATTTGGGGTAGGACTGGGTAATGGAATTCAGAAATTGTTTTATATACCAGAAGGGCATACTGATTTTTTATTTTCGATATTGGCTGAAGAGCTTGGGTTAATAGGCGTTTTGTTTGTAATCACCTTGTTCACTTTGTTAATTTGGCATACTTTTTCTCTAGCTGCTAAGGCAGAAAAAGAAAATGAAAAATTTGCCGCTTTTGTTGCTTATGGATTAGGTATTTGGTTTGGCTTTCAGGCATTTATTAATATGGGGGTCAATATGGGGGTATTACCAACTAAAGGGCTGACTTTACCATTAATGAGCTATGGAGGAGGAAGTATGGTGACAATGTGTGCAGCAATGGCACTGTTATTTAGAGTGCACAGTGAAATCACGGAAAAACAAAAGAACCAGCCCAAAAGAAGGTCGAAATGGGCCAACGCATAGTGATTATGGCAGGTGGAACAGGTGGGCATATATTTCCTGCACTTGCTGTTGCAAAGCATTTACAGTCAGAGCAGTGGACAGTGAGTTGGGTTGGTACTGAGAAGGGCATGGAAAGTAAGGTTGTGCCAGCAGAAGGAATAGAAATAGATTGGGTTTCAGTAGCGGGAATCAGAGGTAAAGGAATAAGGGCAAAATTAAATAGCGGATTAATGTTAGTGAAATCACTTTGGCAAGTATCTAAAATTTTTAGAAAACGTAAGCCAGATGTAGTGATAGGCTTTGGTGGGTATGTTGCGGGACCAGGAGGATTAGTCGCCAGCTTGATGAAAATTCCATTGGTTATACATGAACAAAACAGAGTGCCAGGAACAACAAATAGATTATTAGTAAAAAGAGCAAATAAAGTTTTGGAAGCGTTTCCAGATAGTTTTGCCAAGAATGTGAATGCAATTTTTTCTGGAAACCCGCTAAGGACTTCATTTATAAATTTAGCAAAAAAAGAGTATTGGACAGCGGACTCAGGACGGTATTTTCGTATTTTGGTGGTTGGTGGAAGTTTAGGGGCAAAGGTATTAAATGAAATAGTGCCCGCAACAGTTGAAAATTTGGACAATAGTGAGATTAAACATCAAACAGGAACAGCTTCATATGCTTCGGTTGCAAAAAAATATGCAGATATGTCAATTAATGCACAAGCAATAGAGTTTATAGACGATATGGCAGCAGCATATCAATGGGCAGATATGATAATTTGTCGTGCAGGTGCTATGACAGTGAGTGAGGTTGCAGCAGCAGGTTTGCCAGCTATTTTTATCCCATTGCCGCACGCTATTGATGACCATCAAACAGCCAATGCAAGTTATTTAACAGAAGCTGGAGGATGTATTTCTTTCCCGCAGAGCGAATTAAATGAAAGCACCTTATTAAACGCTATTGAGAAAATTAAAGGATCGCTAAAAGAAAGAAGTATTGCTACAAAAAAGAAAGCAAAACTGGATGCAACAGAAGTTGTTGCGAACCAGTGTATTAAGGAAGCTTCTTAATGACTTTGCCTGATAGACAAATACCAACACAGGGATTAGGTGATATAGATAATATTCATTTTGTCGGTATCGGCGGAACAGGGATGAGTGGTATTGCCGAAGTTCTATTTAATCTTGGATATAAAATATCGGGTTCTGATATTAAGGAAAGTGCTGTTACTAAACAGCTGCAAAAATTAGGCTTGATTATACATATTGGGCACAGAAAGGAGAATGTTGAAAATGTTGATGTAGTCGTTACTTCAACGGCAGTGAGTGAGGATAATGAAGAAGTAAACGCTGCACATCTAAACCGGATTCCTGTTATTCCGCGAGCAGAAATGCTGGCAGAATTAATGCGTTTTAGATTTGGTATTGCAATAGCTGGTACGCATGGAAAAACAACAACAACAAGTTTAACGGCCAGTATATTAGCCGAAGGTGGGTTAGATCCAACATTTGTCATTGGTGGTCGGTTAAATAGTGTGGGAACAAATGCAAAGCTGGGATTGGGGCAATATTTGGTCGCAGAAGCAGATGAAAGTGATGCTTCATTTCTGCATTTACAGCCTATGATCGCTGTGGTGACCAATATCGATCAGGATCACTTGGAAACTTATGGAGGTAGTTTTCAAAAGTTAAAAGAAACTTTTTTAGAATTTTTACATCATTTACCTTTTTATGGATTAGCAGTGATGTGTTTGGATGATGAGGGGGTAAGGGATATATTGGCAGACATTACAAAGCCGGTAAAAACCTATGGTATACATGAAGATGCTGATGTCCGAGCAACAGAGATAAAACAACAGGGTATGAAAACGCACTTTACAGTTGAACGGTGGGATGATTATCAGCCGTTAAAAATTACCTTGAATATGCCAGGTTGGCACAATATGTTGAATGCACTGGCATCTATTACGATTGCAACTCGATTGGGTGTAGATGATGAAGCCATCATAAACAGCTTGGAAACCTTTAAAGGTATTGGGCGACGTTTTCAATTGAATGGAAATATTAAATGCCATGATGGGTTTATTACTTTAGTCGATGACTACGGGCATCATCCTCGGGAAATTTCAGCAACGTTTGAAGCAATGCAGCAGGCTTGGCCTGACAGACGTAAAGTAGTTATTTTTCAACCGCATCGTTATACCCGAACACGAGATATGTTTGAGGATTTTGTTGAAGTATTATCAACAGTCGATATGTTGATTTTATTAGATATTTATACTGCTGGAGAAGATGAAATTGTAGGGGCAAATGGACAAACTTTATCCCGAGCCATTCGTACCAGAGGACAAGTGGATCCTGTTTTTGTTAAAGACCGCAATGATTTAGCAAATATTTTGGTCGGTATTGTAAAGCCAGACGACGTGGTATTGACGATGGGAGCAGGGAATGTTGGACAGATTGCAACAGAACTTCCTGCAAAATTAGAAACAGCCTTATCGCAACAATGAAAGGGACTTTATTAAAAAATGAACCATTAGCTAAATATACTAGTTGGCGAGTGGGTGGACCAGCAGAGCAAATGTATTTACCAGAGAGTAAACAGGACTTAATAGAGTTTTTAGCGTCATTGCCGGAAGATGAAAAAATTTTTTGGTTAGGGTTGGGAAGTAATTTGCTAGTAATGGATGGTGGGATACGAGGTACTGTCATTAATACCAGAAAACGAATAAAGGAAATGGATCTCATTGATTCTGACAAGGTGTATGTTGAAGCAGGAGCAGGTTGTGCCAATGTAGCTCGTTTTTGTACGCAGTCAGGATTGACAGGGGCAGAATTTTTGGCGGGTATTCCCGGAACAATGGGGGGTGCACTAAAAATGAATGCAGGAGCCTCTGGTAGTGAAACCTGGAATATTGTAGAGAGTGTTGAAATGATAAATGCCACTAGTCAAGTTACCCAAAAAAAAGCAGCTGACTTTGAAATAGGGTATCGCTCTGTTAAAGGTTTAAATGGAGAATGGTTTTTATCAGCTGTATTGCGATTGAATAAAGGAGAATCAGAAACGATTCAACAAAAAATAAAATTTTTATTAAAAGAAAGGGCTAATAATCAACCAACAAATAAACCAACTTGTGGTTCAGTCTTTAAAAACCCACCTGGAGATTATGCTGCGAGGTTAATAGAAGCTTGTGGGTTAAAAGGGTATGTCATCGGAGGTGCATGTGTATCAGAAAAACATGCTAATTTTATTGAAAATATGGGCAGTGCAACGGCAGTTGATATTGAAGAATTAATTGTATATATACAACAACAAGTTCAGCAGCAACATGGTATTGAGTTACAGACCGAGGTTTGTAAAGTAGGTGAAGCATTATGAAAAAAATGACAGCACTACAAATCACAGAAATAGGACGTGTGGCTGTGTTAATGGGAGGTGCAACCGCCGAAAGAGAAATTTCACTTAAAAGTGGAGAGGCAGTTTTTGAAGCACTTAAAAAACTGGATGTTGATGTTGTTGCCATAGATGTTAAAGAAAATCCGATTACGGCGTTGGCAGAGGAAAAGATAGACAGAGTTTTTAATATTATTCATGGTCGTGGCGGTGAGGATGGCGTTTTACAAAGCGTCCTGGAAATAATGAAGATACCTTATACCGGTTCTGGTGTGATGGCATCTGCGCTCACCATGGATAAGCTCCGTACCAAACTTTGCTGGCAAGGTTATGGTTTAAAAACGCCAACATGGTGTGTACTAAATGATGATGAGGATGTTGATCGCTGTGCTAAAGAGTTAGGTTTTCCAGTGATCGTAAAGCCGGCTTTAGAGGGTTCAAGTATTGGCATGAGTAAGGCCAATAACAGTGACGAATTAAAAAAATCTCGCCTAGCTGCGGCAGAATATCAATGTGATGTTTATGCGGAGTCATGGGTTGAAGGTGAAGAATATACAGTTGCTGTCTTAAACGAAGAGGCTTTGCCCGTTATTCGTTTGGAAACACCTAATGTATTTTATGATTTTGAGGCGAAGTACCGTTCTAACAATACACAGTATCATTGCCCTTGTGGTTTAACGGCTGAACGTGAGAATGAGCTAAAAAAATTAGCTGTTAAAGCATGTGAAGTAGTCGGTGTCATTGGCTGGGGGAGAGTTGATTTATTTATAGATTCTGAGGGAAATGCACAGTTAATTGAAGTAAACACAGTGCCTGGTATGACCGATCATAGTTTAGTACCGATGGCAGCAAAAGCGAAAGGGATTGAGTTTGATGAATTAGTTTGGCGTATTTTAGAGACCAGTATTCATGGATAACCCAAAGGTGATATTTTTTCTGGTTTTTCCGCTGACGATTATGTTGGGATGGCTAGGTTGGCAAGAAGTAAAAGCTCAAGGAGCTGATTGGTTGCCAATCAAATATGTTCGAGTTGAGGGTGCTTTTCAGTATATCGCAAAAGATGAAATTAAGCAGATACTAAGAAAACAGGTCAGTGCGGGACTATATAATGCAGATATTCAACAAATAAGTGAATCAGTTCAGCGTTTATCCTGGGTTAATGATGTCACAGTAGAACGAATTTGGCCGGACTCAATAGATATTAAAATAAAAGAGCAAAGACCGGTTGTAAGATGGAAAGATGAAGGATTGATCAATAGGGAGGGAGAAGTCTTTAGTCCAGACAATATAAAAGAATTTTCACACTTACCTATTCTTGCTGGACCCACTGGAAATGAAAAAATATTACTCAACGTTATGATTGGGTTGATTATAGATTTGGATGAAAAAAACCTACAACTATCAGAATTTAGAGTCAGTGATAGAAGAGCTTGGTATATAAAATGTCAAAACGACATGGAGCTTATATTAGGTAGAAATAAGCCATTAATTAATTTTCAACATTTTTTAGAAACTTTACCGTTTTTAGGAGAACAACAAATAGCAAAAGTAGCCGTTGTTGATTTGAGATACCCAAATGGATATACCCTGAAATGGAAGCAAGGCGTGGAAGAAATAGATTGGAAAGAAATAGCTGAAATGAGAAAAATATAAGTGGGCAGAAGATGGCAAAAAAAATAGATCGTAACATTCTCGTTGGGTTGGATATTGGCACATCCAAAGTAGCAGCCATTGTTGCTGAGCATACGATAGATGATGAAATAGAGATCATAGGCATTGGCATATCGCCTTCACGAGGATTAAAAAAAGGTGTTGTAGTCAATCTTGAATCAACTGTTCAGTCAATACAGAGGGCAGTTGAAGAAGCAGAGCTTATGGCAGGATGTCAGATTCAATCAGTCTTTGCAGGTATTGCTGGAAGCCATATTAAGAGTTTAAATTCACATGGTATTGTGGCAATTAAAGAAAAGGAAGTGACTCAATATGACATAGACCGAGTGATTGACTCGGCAAGAGCAGTCGCTATTCCAGCGGATCAAAAGATATTACATATATTGCCACAAGAATTTGTTATCGATCAGCAAGATGGCATTAAGGAACCGATTGGAATGTCCGGTATTCGCTTAGAGGCGAAGGTACACATGGTAACAGGAAGTGTAAGTGCGGCTCAGAACATTATTAAATGTATTAGACGGTGTGACTTAGAAGTTGAAGATATTGTTTTAGAACAATTAGCTTCATGTACTTCTGTCTTAACAGAAGATGAAAAAGAATTAGGCGTTTGTTTGATTGATATTGGTGGTGGAACCACTGATATAGCCATTTTTTCTGAGGGTGCGATTAAACATACGGCTGTCATTCCAATTGCAGGCGACCAGGTAACAAATGATATAGCGGTTGCATTAAGGACACCGACAAAAAATGCCGAGGAGATTAAATGTGCTTATGCCTGTGCATTGTCTCAATTGGCTGATGCAGAAGAAGTGATTAATGTACCCAGTATCGGTGACAGAGAAGCAAGAAAAATTTCAGCACAAAATTTGGCAGAAATTATAGAGCCAAGGTATGAAGAGTTAATGTTATTGATTCAGGCCGAATTAAGACGGAGTGGATATGAAGACCTGATTGCAGCGGGTATGGTGTTAACGGGGGGGAGTTCTAAAGTCAAAGGATTAGTTGATCTTGCAGAGGAGATATTCCACATGCCGGTAAGGATGGGATTTCCACAGCATGTGTCGGGTTTAACGGATGTTGTACAAAACCCGATTTTTTCGACTGGGGTTGGATTGTTGTTGTATGGAAAGGATTATCAAGGACGATCAGGTGGAGTAAATGGTGAAGAGAATGGGTTGTGGGCAATTATGAAGAGATGGTTTCAGGGTAATTTTTGATTGTTTATTTTAAGAACAAAATTTGGGAAAAAGAGTGAGCGAGGATAATAAGATGAAATATGAATTAGTAGATATGTATAGCGATAGCGCTGTTATAAAAGTCATCGGTGTTGGTGGAGGTGGCGGAAATGCAGTTGACTATATGATGGAACATGATATTGATGGCGTTCAATTTATGTGTGCAAATACTGATGCACAAGCATTGCGTAAATATGCCAATGTCGAAACTAAAATTCAACTAGGTGTTGAACTAACAAAAGGATTAGGGGCTGGAACGAGACCAGAAATAGGAAGACAAGCAGCTGAAGAAAACAAGGAGCATCTTCGGGAGGTTATTGAAGGTGCAGATATGGTTTTTTTAACGGCTGGAATGGGTGGAGGAACTGGGACAGGTGCAATATCAGTCATTGCTGAGGTAGCAAAAGAGCTTGATGTTCTGACGGTTGCAGTTGTGACAAAACCATTTGATTTTGAAGGAAAGAAGAAGAGAGCCGTAGCAGAAGCAGGCATAAGAGAGCTTGAAAAGCAGGTTGATTCTTTAATTATCATTCCTAATCAAAAGCTATTGCCTGTACTAGGTAATAATTTGACACTTTTAAATGCTTTTAAAGCTGCAAATAATGTTCTATTGGATGCGGTTCAAGGAATTACAGAGTTGATTACCAATCCTGGTTTAATTAATGTTGATTTTGCGGATGTGAAAACAGTCATGTCTATCAAAGGGACTGCGATTATGGGCTCAGGTTCAGCATCGGGTGATAATCGCGCTAGAGAAGCCGCTGAGAAAGCCATCGCCTGCCCATTACTGGAAGATGTTAATGTACAAGGTGCAAATGGTATTCTGGTTAACATTACAGCAGCAGAAATGCACCTGACTGAATTTGACGAAATTGGAAACATTATGCATGCATTTGCTTCCGAAGATGCTGATATGAAGATTGGAACAGCAATTAATAACGAAATGGGAGATGAGATTAAAGTCACTGTTGTTGCAACAGGAATGGGTGTGAATGCGGGAGCAAATGCACCTGTCAACATAGTTCAAAAAGCAGGAATTGGAGAAGTTAACTATGATGTTTTAGATAAACCCACCGTGATTAGACAGTCTAAACTGCAGCCGGAAACAAGAGAAACACGTTTTGGTGTACAGCCAAAAGGGAGTGATATGGATTTAGATTATCTAGATGTTCCTGCATTTTTAAGACGCCAAGTGGACTAAGAATGGACAGGCAAGGAGACCTATAGAAAATTATTCAGGAGGTCTCCTGCATGACCTATAAAAGCTGAGATTGATTCAGTTATAATCATTTTTTATGACTATGTTAAACTTGCGTGTCAAATTTTTATACATAAAAGCATTGCATGATTAAACAACGAACGCTAAAAAATACGATTAGAGCAACTGGGATTGGATTACATAGCGGAGATAAAGTTTATTTAACTTTGCATCCTGCTGAACCAAATTCAGGGATTAGTTTTAGACGTGTAGACCTTGATGACCCTGTCACGATAATTGCAACGCCTGAAAATGTAGGTGAGACTATGCTCTCTACTACCTTAGTTAAGGACAAAGTAAAAGTAGCGACCATTGAACATTTATTGTCTGCATTTGCTGGGTTAGGAATTGATAATGCTATTGTGGATGTCAGTGCAGCAGAAGTCCCTATCATGGATGGTAGTGCAGGTCCTTTTGTATTTTTATTGCAGTCTGCAGGCGTAAAAGAACAAGATACCCCTAAGCAATACATTCGAATAAAGAAGCCAATAAGGGTTGAAGACGGTGATAAATGGGCTGCTTTTGAACCTTTTAAGGGATTTAAAGTAACGTTTACTATTGATTTTGACCACCCTGCTTTTCCTGATCATTTAAGAACGTCCGTGATGGATTTCTCGTCAACAACCTTTGTTAAAGAAGTCAGTAGAGCCAGAACTTTTGGTTTTATGAAGGATATAGAGTTTCTAAGGGAAAATAATCTGGCATTAGGGGGTAGTCTTGATAATGCTATTGTCGTTGATGATGATAAAGTGATAAATGAAGATGGTCTCCGTTATGCGGATGAGTTTGTAAAGCATAAAATTTTGGATGCTATTGGTGATTTGTATTTATTAGGACATAGTTTAATAGGTGAATACAAAGGGTTTAAATCAGGGCATGCGCTTAATAATAAATTATTACGCACTCTATTAGAGAATAAAGACGCATGGGAAAAAGTAACATTTGATAGCGAAGAAGAGACTCCTATCACCTTTATGGAATCCAACCCTATTTCTCCTCAAGAAGCCTAGAACAAAATTAGAGGAGGTAGCATCGGTTGACCCTAACTCCCTTTTCTCCTGTTTGATTTTTTTAGAGTATTCCCAAGTTTTAACAAAGCAGCTTTTAATGTTTCATCTGTCTGATTTTTAGCTTGGTTCAAGAGACTATTAATATTTTCCGAAGAAGGAAGGAGTGGCTTTTCTTTTTTATCAAATTGGACTGTTTTAGGAATGATTTTAATTTGTATCGTTTCAAAATCACCTCGATTTGACGAAATTATAGCTTTCAACATTGCTTTTTGATAAAAACGAAGTTGAGAAGACCACGCGGCAGAATCAGTATAGATTGAAACTTTTCTTTCAGAAGAAACGCAATGTATAGCGTGGGGTGAAAGAGCAGCTGGCAACGCTAATTTAATTATCTGTAATAGCTCTGAATGTACGCTCATTTGAAAGATATATCGAGCCAATATTTTTTCTTCATATCGCTGCACTGCTTTAAAAGAGTTATTTTTTTTTCTCATTTTTTACTCTTTAGTGATAGAAAGTTGTTTGTTTCGTGATAACCGATCATGTCGTGCGCGCAAAACATATCCACTAAGTCCGCTACCAGAAGCCACTAAAAACATAACGCCAACCGTTATGAGTTGGCTAAATATCATAACCCCGGATACCCCCAAGGCGGCTGTAAACGCTAAGCCAACCTTTAGATTAGCCCTTGAATGTGCTTTTCTGGATTCTTTTTCAATTTTTTTATAACTTTCTTCAACAACAGATGATTTTTCCCGTTCGGCATCAAGCAATATTTTTTCTCGTTCACGAGCATGCTGATCTTGCAGTTGTGATTTCTCAATCATAACATCGGTTTTAACCTTCTCAGTTTCCTTTATCATCTTTTCCCTATCCTGCACATGTTTTTCGACTATTTGTGCCTGCTCATCGATAGAAAAGTTTAAAGCAACGGAGGAAAACCAGAATGCGACCAAAATAGCACTAATGAGACCGATAACGATTATAACGATAATCAGTTGAATATCCTGAGACCAATTGAATGCCATTAACATTAAGCCGATGGTAACAAACTGAATCAGTAGAATGCCGGGTAGGAATTTAAGCATAAGGGATGCTCACCTCATTAATGATGAAACAACAGTCTATCCTAAAAAAGAGCACTGAAATATGATTTTTTAAATAAAGATAATCAATGTCTTGTAGGATAATTCGTAGATAAATGATTTATAGTCTATATTGTCTATTATGTATTAGAAAGTATTATAATAGTGTTAGTTTTCAGAGTTATTATTTTTTTATTTTTGGGAGGTTGGTGTGTGTGGAATTGTTGGTGGTGTAGCCGAAAGAAACGTTGTTCCTATTTTGCTGGAAGGATTAAGACGATTAGAATATCGTGGTTATGACTCATCTGGAATTGCAGTTCTGGACAAATCTCATATGCTACAACGCGTTAGAGAAATTGGAAAAATAAAAAATCTTGAGGCAAAAATTGCACAACAAGATCAATCCCTTTCTGGCTCCGCTGGAATTGCTCATACACGTTGGGCAACTCATGGTGTTCCTTCGGAAAAAAATGCCCATCCTCATATTTGTAATAACAAAGTTGCAGTTGTCCATAATGGGATTATTGAAAACCACCAACCATTAAGAAAAGAACAATCAGCAGAAGGTTACCGTTTTACATCAGAAACAGATACTGAGGTGATTGTCCATGCAATCCATCAACAGTTAGAATCTACTGACGATTTGATGGAGGCTGTTACAAAAACAATTGCTGGTCTTGACGGGGCTTATGCGTTAGGTGTTATCGCAATCAATGATCCAGATACATTGGTTGCAGCACGAAAAGGAAGCCCATTAGTTGTTGGGATAGGGATTGGTGAATATTTTATTGCATCTGATGTGTCTGCTCTATTACCGGTCACCCAGAATTTTATTTTTTTAGAAGAAGGTGATGTTGCAAAAATTCGCCGAGAGTCTATTGAAATTTTCGATATAGATGGAAGACAAGTAGAGCGGGAAATAAAACAAAGCACTCTCACCTCTCAAACCGTAGATTTGGGAGATCATAAACACTATATGCACAAAGAAATCTTTGAGCAACCGCAATCTGTTATTGATACCCTAGAAGGACGAATTTCTCAAGAAAGAGTATTAGTGTCCAGTTTCGGTCATCAGGCAGAAGATATTTTTAGAACTATTCAGCAGATACAAATTATTGCCTGTGGAACTAGCTATCATGCAGGGCTAGTAGCAAAATACTGGCTTGAAGATATTGTAGGAATGCCATGCCAAATAGAAGTGGCTAGTGAATATCGTTACCGAAATCCCGTTATTCAAAATAATACTTTATTTGTTACTATCAGCCAATCGGGTGAGACAGCGGATACATTGGCGGCTTTACAGAAAGTTAATAGTGTTCGGGAAAAAGCCATCTCTTCTAATGGGGAATGTAACATCCCTACTCTGACAATTTGCAATGTAGCAGAATCAAGTTTAACTAGAGAATCAGATTTGACTTGTCTTACCCACGCAGGACCAGAGATTGGTGTAGCATCTACTAAAGCCTTTACAACTCAGCTTGTTGTATTAGCGCTTTTAGCTGTTAGCCTTGGTAAGGTGCAGCAACGCATTTCTGATGAGGAAGAAATTGAAGTCATTAAAGAACTGCAAAAATTGCCAAGCTTAATCAATAATGCTTTAGAGCACGAAGGCATTATTGAAACTATTTCTGAAAGTTTTGCAGATAAACATCATGCACTTTTCCTAGGTAGAGGAACGATGTATCCAATAGCAATGGAAGGGGCTTTAAAGCTGAAAGAAATTAGTTATATTCATGCAGAAGCTTATCCTGCCGGTGAATTAAAACATGGACCCTTAGCTTTGATTGATGATGATATGCCGGTTATTGCGATTGCACCACTTGATGATTTGCTTGAAAAGCTTAAATCGAATCTACAGGAAGTAAAAGCCCGTGGTGGTCAAATGATAGTGTTTGAAGATGAAAAATCAGATATTAGTTCAGAACCAGACTTTGAAGTGATTAAGGCAACAACAAATGTCGGTCGAATATCTGCGCCTATTACATTTAATATTGCGCTGCAATTACTCAGTTATCATGTTGCACTAATTAAAGGCACAGATGTTGACCAGCCTCGTAACTTGGCTAAGTCAGTCACTGTAGAATAAATTTTTCTTGGGTTCGGGTACGAAAAAATAAATTGTATTTTTCGTTCTCACCAATTCTGGTGGGAACGTATACTCAATATAAGCCAATTTTACATCCCTCAAATTAAAGAAAAAGCTTTGCAAAATGGATTTTATATGGCATCCGTGTAGAATATTGTCCCTTCATATATACAAACAATCAATTATTAGACTAAAGTGATAGAAAAATTAAGGAATATTGCAATTATTGCGCACGTTGATCATGGTAAAACGACCTTGGTTGATAAATTATTAGAGCAATCTGGTACTTTTTCTGAGCATGAACAGCTCGGAGAAAGAATGATGGATTCCAATGATCTTGAAAAAGAACGTGGTATTACCATTTTAGCCAAAAACACTGCGATAGACTGGAACGGTTATCATATTAATATTGTTGACACACCTGGACATGCTGACTTTGGTGGTGAAGTTGAGCGTGTATTATCCATGGTCGACAGTGTACTTTTGTTAGTAGATGCCGTTGATGGCCCTATGCCTCAGACACGATTCGTCACACAAAAGGCCTTTGCTTTAGGATTGAAGCCTATTGTAGTGATTAATAAAATTGATCGTCCAGGTGCACGTCCTGATTGGGTTGTCGACCAAACCTTTGATTTATTCGACAACTTAGGGGCTACAGACGAGCAATTAGACTTCCCGATTGTTTATGCTTCCGCATTGAATGGCTTTGCTGGTTTAGACACAGATGTTACAGATGGCGATATGACCCCACTTTTTCAAACAGTTATTGATAAAGTAGCGCCGCCTGAAGTTGACATTAATGCACCTTTTCAAATGCAAGTAATTAGTCTTGATTACAACTCTTATGTAGGTGTCATCGGTATTGGTCGTATAAAAAGAGGCTCCGTCACGCGTAATAAACCATTGACATTAATTGATGCTGAAGGAAAGATACGAAGTGGTCGCATGTTAAAACTTTATGGTTTTCATGGCTTGGAACGTATTGAAGTTGAAGAAGCAAGTGCAGGCGACATTATTGCTTTTTGTGGTATAGAAAAATTACAAATTTCAGAAACACTGTGTGATCCTGATAATGTTGAAGCTTTACCTCAGCTATCAATAGATGAACCGACTGTTAGCATGACATTTCAGGTAAATAACTCACCTTTTGCTGGTAAAGAGGGAAAATTCATAACAACCCGTCAAATCCGAGATCGTTTAGATAAAGAATTGCAACACAATGTTGCCTTGCGTGTTGACAACACTGACGATCCTGATAAATTTAAAGTCTCAGGACGTGGTGAATTGCACCTATCCGTATTGATAGAAAACATGCGTAGAGAGGGCTTTGAAATGGGAGTTTCTCGTCCAGAAGTTATTATCAAAGAGATTGATGGTGTTAAATCAGAGCCTTTTGAATATGTGACCATTGAAGTTGAAGAAGAACACCAGGGGACTATCATGGAAAAGATAGGGGATCGCAAAGGCGACCTAAAAGATATGGTACCCGATGGAAAAGGACGTATCCGTTTAGAATACATTGTTCCTTCACGTGGATTATTAGGTTTTCAAACAGAATTTTTAACAGCTACGTCAGGTTCGGGATTGTTTTATCATGTTTTTGATCACTATGGTCCGCTGAAAGCTGGAGATGTAGGCAGTCGTACTCGCGGTGTTCTTGTTTCTATGGCAAAAGGCAAGGCGGTTGACTATTCATTACACCCTTTACAAGCACGCGGAGAATTATTGGTTGTAAATGGCGATGAAATCTATGAGGGGATGCTAGTAGGTATTCATTCACGGAGTAATGATTTGGTAGTTAACCCAACAAAACCTAAGCCATTAACAAATGTACGTGCATCAGGAACAGATGAAAGTTTAACCTGTGCAAAAATCCAAAAAATGACGTTGGAGCAAGCATTAGAATTTATTGATGATGATGAATTGGTTGAGGTTACGCCTAAATCAATTCGTTTACGTAAAATTTTATTAACAGAAATTGAACGGAAACGTGCAAAATAGTTTCTTTTGCCAGATAGTCTGGTAGGGTGGGCAGCGCTTTTTTGCCCACCAATATGTTTACTTTAGCTTGTCTTTCAGCATTTTATTAACTTCCCCAGGATTAGCTTTACCTTGAGTTGCCTTCATAGCCTGCCCGACAAAAAAACCAAACACCTTGTCTTTACCACTTAAATATTGCTCAACTTGTTTTGGATTGTCGGCTATTATTTTGTCGATAATAGCTTCAATCGCACCACTATCGGTGATTTGTTTTAAACCTTGTTGTTCAATAATTTCATCGGCAGTTGCATCACAGTCCCAAAGTACTTCAAAGACTTGTTTAGCAATTTTTCCAGAAATTGTATTATCTGCGATGCGTTTTAATAATCCAGCTAACCGTTTATGATCAATAGGAGTTTCATTGATGTTTAAGTCTGCTTTATTGAGTGCACCGAGAAAATGTCCTGTTACCCAGTTTGTACATAGTTTAGCTTCACAGCCAGATTCATTCACCACTGCTTCATAAAAATCAGCTAATTGGCGGGATGACGTTAAGGTTGTTGCTGCTTCCTCATCTTGCTTATATTGCGCGATGAAGCGTAGTTTTTTTTCGGTAGGTAATTCAGGTATATCAGCTTTAACTTGTGTGCGTAATTGTTCTGTGATTTCAACAGGTAATAAGTCTGGGTCAGGGAAGTAACGGTAATCATTCGCTTCTTCTTTGCTACGCATGGAACGTGTTTCATTTTTATCAGCATCATACAAGCGAGTTTCTTGTACGACCGTTCCGCCACTTTCAATTAAATCTATTTGTCTTTCTACTTCGATGTTGATTGCTTTTTCAACAAATTTGAATGAATTGATGTTTTTTAATTCTGCTCGAGTGCCAAATTCTTTTTGTCCTTTGGGGCGTACAGATACGTTGGCATCGCAGCGAAATGATCCTTCCTGCATGTTGCCATCGCAAATTTCCAGATAACGTACCAGTTCGTGGATTTTTCGCATGTAAGCGACCGCTTCTTTTGCCGAACGCATATCGGGTTCTGATACAATTTCCAGTAATGGTGTGCCCGCACGGTTTAAATCTATGCCCGTCAGACCGTGAAAATCTTCATGTAAGGATTTTCCGGCATCCTCTTCTAAATGTGCACGAGTAACACCAATAAGCTTCGTATTACCGTCAATTTCAATATCTAAAAAACCAACGCCGACAATAGGTAGCTCCATTTGACTTATTTGATACCCCTTAGGCAAATCAGGGTAAAAATAGTTTTTTCTGGCAAAAACTGAGTAAGGTGCAATCTCTGCACCAATTGCCATGCCGAATTTAACTGCCATACGAACCACGTCTTCGTTTAATACTGGCAATACACCTGGTAAGCCTAGATCAACGGCACAGGCTTGGGTATTTGGTTGCGCGCCATAAGTTGTTGAGGCAGAGGAAAATATTTTAGACTTAGTGGCCATTTGAGCGTGAATCTCCAGACCTATCACTGTTTCCCATTCCATTTTATTCTCCTTACTCGAATCCTTTGGGGGTTTGTTGATGCCAGTTTGTGACTTGTTGATATTGATGGGCAATATTTAATAAGCGGTTTTCGGCAAAATAGTTACCAATAATTTGCAAGCCAACGGGCTTGTTATCTACAAATCCAGTTGGAACGGACATAGCAGGTAAACCAGCTAAATTAATGGCAATAGTATATATATCGGCAAGATACATTTCGATGGGGTCACTGGTTTTTTCACCGATTGAAAATGCAGTGGTGGGTGATACAGGCCCCATTAAGACATCTACTTCAGATAAAGCGTTGTTGAAGTCTTCTGATATTAAACGTCTTACTTTTTGAGCTTTAATATAATAAGCATCGTAATAACCGGCAGACAAAGCATAGGTTCCCATCAAAATACGGCGTTTTACTTCTGCGCCAAACGCTTCACCACGTGAACGTATGTAGAGGTCATTTAGATCGGCAGGATCTTCACAGCGATAGCCAAAGCGCACCCCATCATACCGAGACAGATTGGCTGAGCATTCGGCAGAAGCAATCACATAATACGTCGGGATAGCTAGCTCCATATTTGGGAGAGAGACTTCTTTAACCTCTGCTCCTAGTTTTTTATATTCTTCAACCGCTGACTCAATCGCAACCGCAATGTCATTATTTAAACCTTCATTAAAAAATTCTTTGGGTAAGCCTATTTTTAAGCCTTCCAGATTGTTGGTTAAGTTGGCTGAATAATCAGGGACTGCTTTGTCAACACTGGTGGAATCTTTTGCATCAAATCCTGCCATGGTTTGTAGTAAAAGAGCAGCATCTTCAGCTGTACGAGCCATTGGGCCGCCCTGATCTAAACTGGACGCAAAGGCAATCATGCCATAACGAGAGACTCTGCCATAAGTTGGTTTTAAACCTGTGATGCCACATAAAGAAGCAGGTTGACGAATCGAACCCCCTGTATCTGTCCCTGTTACTGCTGGAGCGAGGCGAGCTGCAACGGCTGCGGCGGAACCACCTGATGACCCCCCAGGGACAGTGGAGTTATCCCATGGATTTTGCACGGCACCATAATAACTGGTTTCATTGGATGATCCCATGGCAAATTCATCCATATTTAATTTACCCAGCATGACTGCACCGGCTTTATTGAAATTCTCAATTATTGTTGCGTTATAAGGCGCAATAAAGTTATCCAGCATTTTTGAACCGCAGCTTGTTTTAACACCTTGGGTGCAAAAAATATCTTTTTGGGCGATGGGAATCCCTGTTAAAGGATTAGCTTCTCCAGAAGCTAACAAAGCATCCGCTACTTTGGCTGCTTTTAATGCTTGTTCGTCTGCGATAGTAATAAAGCAATTTAATTGTTTATGTTTGTTGATTCTTTGCAAGTAAGCTTGAGTCAATTCAACGCTGGAATATTTTCCTTCACGTAAGTCTTTTGCAAGTTCGGCGATGGTTTTGTTGTGCATACTTATTCCGTTAATCGATAACTTTAGGGACTAAATACAGTCCGTTTTCTACTTGAGGGGCGATGGATTGAAAATCTTCTCGGTGATCTGTTTCCGTCGCTTCATCTTTTCGTAAGCGTTGAATCTGATCCATAGGATGTGCCATAGGCTGAACAGTACTTGTATCTGCTTCACCCATTTGGGTCATCAAGTCCAGCATATTTGATAAATCTGAGGTGTAGGATTCGACATCTTTTTCATCAATTCCTAATCTTGCTAAATAAGCAATTTGTTTTACTTCTTCTGCCGTTAACGACATTTTTCAACTCCAAACGTGATGTATATTAAATATGATACTGTATATCTTGCTCAAATAGCTATTTGATTGTTAAAGTAACAAAAATTTATCTCGCTAAGGAACTATAATTAAATAACTTATGTATTTAGGACTGAAGATTTAATAACTTCCGGAAGTTATTAAATCTTCAGTCCTTATTGAAGAATTTATATTTATTTTAGCGTATAAGAAAAAGGAGTTTTCTTATACGGGTTATTTTATGAGGGTTTTGAAAGGTATGGCTAAAAATGTTTAAAAGAATTCGTGGGCTTTTTTCAAATGATTTATCGATTGATTTGGGGACTGCAAATACATTAATTTATATACCTGGTGAGGGAATTGTTCTTAATGAACCGTCAGTCGTAGCAATTAAAGAAGATAAAATTCGAGGTACAAAAACAATTGCTGCTGTCGGTACAGAGGCTAAGCTAATGCTTGGACGGACACCTGAAAATATCACAGCTATTCGTCCTTTAAAAGATGGAGTGATAGCAGATTTTGCAGTGACTGAACGCATGTTACGTTTTTTTATCGAAAAGGTGCATGAAAATAAATTAATGCGCCCAAGTCCTCGTATTTTAATTTGTGTTCCTTGTGGGTCAACTCAAGTTGAACGACGTGCAATTAGAGAATCAGCTGCAATGGCTGGAGCAAGAGAAGTTTATTTGATTGAGGAACCCATGTCAGCCGTAATCGGTGCTGGTATGCCGGTGGATGAAGCACAAGGATCAATGGTGTTAGATATTGGAGGTGGGACTTCTGAAGTTGCTGTAGTTTCATTGAACGGCATTGTTTATTCATCATCGGTAAGAATCGGCGGGGATCGTTTTGATGAAGCAATTATTAATTATATCCGTCGAAATTACGGGACTCTAATTGGTGAAGCAACGGCAGAAAAAATCAAAAAAGAAATAGGGACGGCATACCCAGGAAGTGAGGTTAAAGAAATTCAAATAACAGGACGTAATTTGGCTGAGGGTGTACCGCGTAGCTTTACCTTGAATAGTAACGAAATTTTAGAAGCTTTACAGGAGCCATTATCTGGTATTATCGAGGCAGTAAAACTTGCATTGGAGAAAACTCCACCTGAGTTAGGAGCTGATGTTGCAAACAAAGGGATTGTTCTGACTGGCGGAGGAGCTCTTTTGAAGGACATAGACCGGTTGATAGCTGAGGAGACGGGCTTGCCTGCTTTTGTTGCTGATGATCCACTGACTTGTGTTGCAAGGGGTGGTGGCATGGTTTTGGAAAAGCTGGATGAAAAAGGAATATCCGCTTTTTCATTAGAATAATTATAATTTAGGAATGTATAAGTATCCAAGCATAATTATTTTAACAATTTTACTTGTCTTTTTTATCATCTTCGGCGTTGCATAAACAGTTGCGTAGCGCGCTATGCGCCTGTTTATGCGTCTTGAAGATAATAAAAAATCCTGCGTAAAATTGTTAATATAATTATGCTTGGGTACTTAACATATTTATTTCCCATTCCTTAAAAGATAGATTTTGAGGGTTAGCTATAAAACTATTATTTTCCTCGGGGCCTTCACTCAATACGCGTTTGCTTATTGTTGTCGTGATTTCCGTTATTTTGCTTGTATTTGAACATCGAAGCACTCAACTAGATAAACCGCGTTCAGTTTTATCTACATTAACTTACCCGTTGCAACGGATAGTCAGTTTACCCATTGATATTGTTGATGACGCTTATGATGTGATAGTGACATATAAAGAGATAAAGCAGGAGAATTCGCGGTTAAAGCGAAACCAAATGCTTGATAGTGTGAAATTATTGCGGTTTGAGTCATTAGAAAATGAAAATAACCGTTTGCGTACATTGTTGGAAAGTTCTTTCAAACTGGGAGAGCAGGTTCTGGCTGCGGAACTCCTTTCTGTGAATCTTGAGACTTATGAGCATGTCGTAGTGATTAATAAAGGGATGCGATTTGGTGTCCATGCAAAACAACCTGTTCTGGACTCAAATGGCATCGTCGGGCAAGTTTTTCGATCTTTATCGCTCAGTTCCGAAGTGATGCTAATTACCGACCCAAACCACGCCATCCCCGTCCAAATAAATCGTAATGGCTTAAGGACTATTGCTGTTGGCAGTGGACGATTAGATCGATTAAATTTGCCTTTTTTACCTAATAATGCAGATATTTTACCCGGTGACTTATTAGTGACCTCTGGACTAGGAGGGACTTTTCCACAAGGGTATCCGGTCGCTCATATTGATAATTTTACCGTTCAACCAGATAAACCTTTTGCAGAAATCTATGCTACTCCAGAAGCAAAGCTCGATAGAATTCGTGAGGTATTAGTCGTTTGGAGCGATGCAACGCCCGTTCCTCTGTTGCCTTTAGAAGAAAAAACCGACAATGCAGGTGTTCAGAATGCAGATTAGTAGACAGCAAAGCTTAATAGGCTTCTATCTCACTATTTTGATGACAATGTGTCTGAATATTTTACCGTTACCTGATATTTTAAAAAGTTTTAACCCTGATTGGGTTTTATTAGGTTTGATTTACTGGGTGTTTGCAGTTCCCGATAGAATCGGTGTTTTCAATGCTGGCGTTATTGGACTTTTTGTTGATATATTGACGGGACGATTGTTAGGTCAATATGTTTTAATTTATGCATTAATAATTTACGTTTGTCTCAAGGGACATAGGAGATTGAGCAATTATTTGATGCCTCAGCAAGTGGTGTTTATTTTTTTCTGTTTGTTATTTTCTCGCATACTATCCTCCTGGATTGGAAACATGCAAGGGTATAAAGTATTGTTTCATGTTTTTTTATTCCCCGTCTTTAGTGGTGCACTTATTTGGCCATTGCTATGTTTTATATTAGGCTATTTTTTTAGATTTAGGCGTTTTGGTTAAGATGGAGGAAAACCAGACGGTAAAAAATTTATTACTTGAAAACAGGGTTTTCCTTAGTCGAATTGTTGCTATCTTTATTTTTATCTGTTTGTTGTTTCTTGGACTTATTGGCCGTTTGGTTTATTTGCAAATTGTTGGACATGAGCACTACACAACACGGGCAAAATCAAATCGTATAAAAGTCACTCCACGCCCTCCAACCAGAGGGATTATTTATGACCGTAAAGGTCGGGTATTAGCTGATAATGTGCCTTCTTATAGTTTGGAATTGATCCCAGAACAAATTAAAAACCTTGGTGATACGTTACAAAAGCTACAAAAAGTATTAGCTATTCCCGATGAAAAAATCAAACAATTTCTGAAACAGAAAAAACGAGAAAAAAGTTTTGCCAGTATTCCTTTGCTTTTAAAGCTTACGGATGTGGAGGTAGCAAAATTTTCAGTTGTCCGACCTTATTTTCCAGGTGTAGATATACAGGCGGGACTTGTGCGACATTATCCTTATAATCACTTAACTGCACATGTAGTGGGATATGTAGGCAGAATTAATGAAAAAGAGCTGAAAAAATTACCTGTTGCTGAGTACAGAGGTACTCACCATGTTGGCAAGGTAGGTATTGAAAAAACTTTTGAATCGCAGTTGCATGGTCAAACAGGCTACGCAGAAAGGGAGGCTAATGCGCAAGGGCGATCAATAAATACTGTTGTGTTTGATCCGCCTGTTCCCGGCGCAGACTTATTTTTATCGCTTGATATAGATCTACAAAAAATAGCTTATGAAGCGTTGGAGGGAAATAATGGCGCAGTTGTCGCTATCGAAGTTAAAACGGGTAAAGTGTTAACATTTGTCAGTCGTCCTGGTTTTAATCCTAATCTTTTTGTTACCGGCATTAGTCAAAAAGATTACAGTGCATTGCGACAATCTGACAATCAGCCGATGTTTAATCGAGCTTTGCGAGGGCAATACCCGCCGGGTTCAACAATTAAACCTTTTATTGGCTTGGCAGGGCTTGAATATAATGTAACGACAACTTGGCACAAAACTTATTGTCCTGGATATTATCAACTGCCAAAAACAAGTCATAAGTATCGCGACTGGAAACAGGGAGGACATGGACGGGTTAATTTGAGGGCAGCGATTACTCAATCATGTGATGTTTATTTTTATGATCTTGCTCTTAATCTAGGTATCGACAGAATGTATGAATTTTTACATCAATTTGGTTTTGGAGAAAAAACAAATATAGATTTACTGGGGGAAAAGGCCGGATTGTTGCCGTCTAGAGCATGGAAAAAAGAGGTTAAAGCACTGCCTTGGTATCCGGGAGAGACATTAATTACAGGTATTGGTCAGGGCTTTATGCAAGTGACACCTTTGCAATTAGCAACGGCAACGGCAACCTTGGCAAATGAAGGCAATGTGGTAATGCCATTTTTAGTTGAAAAAATAGTAGGTTCAAATAATACAATAGTGGATGAAAAAAAACAGCACCCGCAAATTAGACTTAATATACAAAATTACGAACAGATAGTGTCAGCAATGGTGAATGTAGTTCACGGAGCACGAGGTACCGCCAGAAGATTAAGACAAGGGATTGATTATAAAATAGCAGGAAAAACAGGAACTGCTCAGGTTTTTACGGTAAAACAGGAAGAGAAATATAACGAAGCTGAAATCAGATATAAGTTAAGAGATCATGCTATCTTTATCGCTTTTGCACCGGCTGATGATCCACAAATTGCTGTATCTGTGATTGTGGAACATGGGGGGCATGGTGGCTCAGTGGCTGCACCTATTGCAGGTAAAGTCATTCACCAGTTTTTAACAGTTCAGTCGGAGGTTGCTATTGAAAACTGAAATAAGAGATGATCAGTTTCATTCTCCCTCCTTATTGGGAACATTACTAAGAAAGCTGCATGTGGATATTCCACTTTTTATAGGCTTAGTATTAGTCTGTGCTTGCAGTTTTGTTGTGTTATACAGTGCAGGTGGACAGGAAATTAGCGTGCTTATTCGGCAAGCAACTCGAATGGGAATTGCTTTTGTTTTTATGATTATTTTAGCGCATATTCATCCCAATCAGTTTCATCGGCATTCAGTAGCATTTTATCTTTTTGGCATTATATTGTTACTCATTGTGATGTTTGTTGGTCAGATGGGTAAAGGTGCTCAGCGATGGTTAGATTTAGGTTTTTTTCGTTTTCAGCCTTCTGAGATGATAAAAGTCACAACGCCAATGATGATTGCATGGTTTTTATCGGGGTATACATTGCCGCCTAAGACCAAAGAGTTTTTTTTAGCGGCATTATTAATTGCCATTCCAACCTATCTTATTGCCAGACAGCCTGATTTGGGTACATCAATATTGGTTGCAAGCTCAGGTGTTGCTGTATTGTTTTTTGCTGGGTTGTCTTGGCGATTTATGACAGTAACAGCTGCTGTGTTAATTTCATTAACGCCGGTGCTGTGGTATTTTATGCGAGATTATCAGAAAGGAAGAGTCTTGACTTTTCTGGATCCAGAATCAGATTCGATGGGGCGCGGTTATCATATCATTCAATCAAAAATTGCCATCGGTTCGGGGGGCGTTCACGGTAAAGGTTGGCTAGGAAGTACACAGGCAGAATTAGATTTTCTACCGGAAAGTTCGACCGATTTTATTTTTGCTGTTTTTGCTGAAGAATTTGGATTATTAGGTTGTATTGGCTTGTTATTCCTCTATCTATTGATTATTATTCGCAGTTTGTATATTGCCGTTCAAGCACAAGACACATACAGCCGTTTATTAGCAGGTAGCTTAACGTTTACTTTTTTTGTTTACGTTTTTGTTAATATTGGCATGGTCATTGGTGTGTTACCCGTCGTTGGCGTCCCCTTGCCTCTCATTAGCTACGGAGGTACCTCTATGGTGACTATTTTGTCAGGCTTTGGCATTATTATGTCTATACATACACATAAAAAATTATTACCTGGCTGATATACTTTTAGTCGTGTACAACTTATTTATTTTCCATTCTTTAGTCTTTATACAGTGTTACCAATTTACTTAAATATGAAAAATATGATTGCTCGTTTGTTAATTTGTTGTGGTTTTATTGCTAGTTTTAATACGTTGGCAGCGATAGAAGATACAAAGTTATTTAATGGTTTCATTAATAAAATGGAATCAGAACATAAATTTAATAAAGCAAAATTGTTGCAATTATTTCAATCGGTTGAAATTAAACCGAAAATCATAGAAACAATGAAAAAGCCAGCAGAAGCCATGTCTTGGCATAAATATCGAAAAATATTTATGACAGAGAAACGGATTGTCAATGGGGTAAAGTTTTGGAAGAAACATGAGACTGTGCTTAAAAAAGTTGAAAAAATATATGGTGTGCCTGCTGAAATAATCGTTTCTATTATTGGCGTTGAAACATTTTATGGTGGCAATACAGGGCACAATAGAGTCATTGATGCACTCTCAACATTTGGTTTTAATTACCCAAAGCGTAGTAAGTTTTTTCTTAGTGAATTAGAAAGTTTCTTGTTACTTTGTCGGGAAGAAAAGATGAATCCGTTAGAACCTACCGGTTCTTATGCTGGTGCAATGGGTATTCCTCAATTTATGCCAAGTAGTTACAGAGCCTACGCAGCTGACTTTGAAAATGATAAAAAAAGAGACATCTGGAGTAATCCCGCGGATGCAATAGCTAGCGTCGCCAATTATTTTACCAAACATAAATGGCATAAAGGAGAAGCTATTGTTTTTCCGGTATCGGCAAAAGACAAGAGTTATAGAAAGTTTTTAACAAAAGGAACCAAGCCTGATACTTTTTGGGCTGAATTGCAATTAAAAGGCATAGAAATTAGTAGTGAACAAAAGTTGGTAGCAAATGAAGCCGTTAAATTATTTTCTTATCAGCAGGAAGAGGGTATTGATTTATGGATAGGATTAAATAATTTTTATGTGATCACCCGATACAACCGTAGCCCTTTGTATGCCATGGCAGTTTATCAATTAAGTGAAGCTATCCATAAAAAAAGGCAGCAAAGTTTGTTAGATAAAAAAACAGCAAAGGGAAGCAAATCAAAGTAACTCTATCTGTGAGTCACTGATTTTTCTACGATCAATGCTATACTAGATAGAGTAGTATCCACTTGTTACTAGTAATTCATCAAACTAAATTGTTGGAGTGCTAGTGGGTTTAATTCATTCTGCTCTTCATGGTTACAATAATGTCCACAGTTATGCGAAATAAATTTATATTTATCTTCACTTGTCTTTTTTGGTTGAATTCATCCTTTGCCGAAAACAAGATTTTGATTCCAGCTGCACCCAGTGTTGCTGCAAAAAATTTTATTTTAATTGATTTTCATAGCGGGAAGGTTTTGGCTGAAAAAAATGCCGATGCAAAAGTAGCTCCAGCTAGCCTTACTAAAATTATGACAGTTTATGTGATTTTTAGAGAATTAGCTGCTGGTCGCTTAGCATTGGATGAAAAAGTCAGAATAAGTAAAAAGGCTTGGCAAACGCCTGGCTCAAGAATGTTTGTAGAGGTAAATAAACAAGTTTCTGTAGAAGACTTGCTAAAGGGTGTGATTATTCAATCAGGAAATGATGCGAGTGTTGCGTTAGCAGAGCATGTGGCTGGAGATGAAGCTACTTTTGCTGCCATGATGAATCAACATGCAGAAAGATTAGGGATGGTAGATTCTCATTTTGAAAATAGCATGGGGCTGTCTACTAAGAATCATTATGTTACTGTAAGAGATTTGGTTAAATTGACGACAGCAATTATTCATGAGTTTCCTGAATATTATAAGTGGGATTCAGAAAAAGAATTTACGTTTAACAAAATAACGCAACCGAATAGAAATAAATTGTTATGGCGTGATAAATCAGTTGATGGTGTAAAAACGGGTTATACCGAAGAAGCGGGGTATTGCATGGTCGCTTCGGCAAATCGGGAAGATATGCGATTAATATCCGTGGTGATGGGAACGTCCAGTGCAAATGCGAGAGCGAATGAAAGTCAGACTCTATTAAATTATGGTTTTCGTTTTTTTAAGACACATAAGTTATACAAAGGGAACGAACAATTAGCAGACCCCAGAGTCTGGAAAGGTAATAGTAAAAACTTGTCTTTAGGCTTAGTTGATGATTTATATGTCACTATTCCTCGTCGGCATTACAATGATTTAAAAGCAGAAATCAAATTTGATAAAAAAATTATTGCGCCAGTTAGTGAAGGTGATTCTTTTGGTACAGTGAATGTTTCTTTAGCGGGTAATGATGTAGTAAATAAACCCTTGGTTGCCTTAAATAGTGTGGCAGAAGGCGGGTTGGTTGATAGGCTTTATGATGAAGCCTTGTTATTTCTGGAATAGTCTATGAAAGACTTATCATCTGATATTGTTTACTTAAACGGAGAATACCTACCTTTATTGCGAGCTAAAGTTTCAGTATTGGATCGTGGGTTTTTATTTGGAGATGGAGTCTATGAGGTTATTCCTTCGTATTCTGGTAATTTATTTAGAATCCAAGATCATTTGCTTAGATTGCAAACAAGTTTGGAACGCATCCGACTAGAGCTTTTTTATAGTTTGGAAGAATGGCTGGAAATATTGGTTCCCTTATTGGATAAGGAAAAAGATCAGTCCATTTATTTGCAAATTACCCGAGGTGTTGCACCTAAAAGAGATCATGCTTTTCCGAAAAAAACTCATCCAACTATTTTTGCCAGCTGCTCTGATATTCAACCCGTTTCTGACTTGGAATTGGGTGTTAAAGCAGTGACTATGGAAGATAATCGTTGGGAAATGTGCAATGTTAAGGCGACGACTTTATTAGCCAACGTATTAATGAAGCAAGAAGCAATAGAGCAAGGTGCTTCGGAGGCCATTTTATACAAGCAAGGTTATGTGACAGAAGGTGCGACCAGTAATTTATTTGCTATTATTGATAATTTTTTGATTACACCTATAAAGTCAACAAATATATTACCTGGAATAACTAGACAGGTTGTTTTGGAATTAGCTAAACAAAATGATATACCCGTTAAGGAAGAAGCTATTTCACTTGAGTCGTTGAGATCAGCAGACGAAATCTGGATCACCAGCTCAACGAGAGAAATAGTGCCAATAGTCAAGTTGGATTCAAAGAAGATAGGTGATGGAAAGCCTGGAATAATTTGGCATAATATGAATCAACTATTTCAAAATTATAAAAGAGCATCATGAGTCAAGAAGAAAGCTTGATAAAATTTCCCTGTCAGTTTCCTATTAAAGCAATGGGGAAAAACACGCCTGATTTTGATGTTATAGTCATAGAAATTGTTCGGCAACATACAGGCGATATAAAAAAAAGTCGCGTGAAAAAGCGATTGAGTAAAGGAGAACGCTTTTCTTCTGTTACAGTAACCATTGAAGCGACAAGCAGAAAGCAGTTGGATGCTATCTATCAAGGTTTAACGGATTGTCCTGAGGTGCTTATGGCGCTATAATTGCGTGCATTTTATATGAATAAAGGCTTAATTTTTATAGTTGGTTTTTCTATTCTATTGCTGTTCGTTTGTCATAACTCTCGACTTCAATGTAATATGGTGTAAGTTGAGCAATAAAATCCTAAAAGAAAATTTGATTTTCTATCTAATAATATTAAAGGGGAAAAAATGAAAATATTAATAAAACCAATAGTTGCAACTACTTTAGTTATGGTTTCTGTAGGTGTTTATGCACAAGGTTACTCCGTAAAAAAGAATGCAGATACTATCTACTCTATGGATGACAATGGCGACAAAAAAGTAAATTTCCAAGAATTTTTTGAGGAGACTGTCACAGATAACGATGATTCTTTTGATGTGAATAAAGACGGGTATATTACTTCTGGGGAAATTGTTCTGGAAATAAAAGAAGACCTTGTTCAAACGATTAATGAAATGAGAAAACAAGGTGTTTCAGAAAAAGATATTAACAAAACAATAGCTAATGAGCTAAATACAGCTGAAAAAGAAGCAGAAGCACTGATTAAAAAAATGGATGCTGATGGAGATAGTCTTGTAGAGCCGGAAGAACTTAAAGCCTATAAGGAAAAACAGTTTGATGCTTTAGACAGAAATGATGACGGACTTATTACGAGTTCAGATACTGCAAAAAATATAAATGTTAAGTTTACTCGCTATAGAGTTGTTCCTTATCAGCCATAAGCTTTTTTTTATTGCAGGAAGACTTCGTGTAAGGTAACTCGCAATAAACAAACTACCCATATATTGGGCAGAATTTTTGTTTATCTTCTGTGGTGTAGCAATGGGCGCATAGCTGGCTACGTAACTATTGCTACACCACAGAAGATGGACAAAAAGACAAGCAAGATGGGTGGGTTATTTATTGTGGGTTGCCTAAGCATAAATTTAATCCAATAATTTCTCTAATTGCTTGCAGTATGCTTTTATTATTTTGATTCTTGCGTATTTTTTGTCGTTTCCTTCTACCATAATCCAAGAGTTAGTCTGAGTACTGGTTCGTGTTACCATTTCGTTAACAGCAACATTGTATGCCTCCCATTTTTCACGGTTTCGGTAGTCTTCTTCTGTAATCTTGTGTTTTTTATAGCTTATTTTTTCTCTTTCTTTAAAGCGTCTGAGTTGTTCATCTTTATCAATATGTAACCAAAATTTTAATAATAAGGTTCCATGATCTGCTAATGCATCTTCAAAATTGACAATTTCTGAATAAGCACGCTTCCACTCATTTTGAGTAGCAAAACCTTCGACACGTTCAACGAGTACCCTGCCGTACCAACTTCTGTCATAAATTGTTATCTGTCCTGCTCTGGGAATATGTCGCCAGAAACGCCATAAATAGTGATGTGCTTTTTCTTCATCGGTTGGGGCAGCAATAGGGATTACTTGATAATTTCTAGCATCTATTGCATGGGTTAGTCGCCTGATTGCGCCACCTTTGCCTCCTGCATCCCAGCCTTCAAAAACTAAAATGCTGGATTTTTTCTTTTCATGTGCTTGTCTAGAAAGTTTATTGAGCTTCCCTTGGTATTTTAATAAAAGTGAATTGTATTGTTCTTTTTCTAATGTTACGGATAAATCTAGTGAATCCAAGAGATTTTGTTGCAACAATAATGAGCTATCATTTGTTGGAGGTGAAGTATTTTGTAGGCTGGTTTTTTCTCGCAACACAGTATGCTGTTTAATGCGAGATAAGATATGCCAGCCAATGGTTAAACTACTGTATCGAATATCAGTGCCGTCGATGATTAACCAAGGTGAGTCGCCAGTACTGGTCTCAGATAAAACACTTTCAGCAACTTTGACAAAGCTGCCATACATTTTTAGATGTTTTTTATCACGCTTTGTGACTTTCCATTGCGTTTTCGGGTTGCGATTTAGCTTATTAATACATTTTTTTTGGGTTGATTTTTTTAGATGTAACCAGCATTTAACGATTAACGTACCATCGTCGATAAGCTCTTGTTCAAGCTGGTTAATATGCAATAAATCTATGTGTAATTGGTGTTTGTTTATTTTACCATAGACTCTCTTTGAAATTGGATTGCTATACCAAGAGCCAACATAAATACCAATCGTCCCTTTTGCGGGAAATGTCCGCCAATATCGCCAAAATTTTGGTCGCTCCTTTTCTTCGTCTGAAGGTTTGCTAAAAGCGATGGTTCTCATATAGCGAGGATCCATCCATTCATTAAGTAAGTTAATAACTTCTCCTTTACCTCCTCCATCAACACCTGATATTAAAATTATGATAGAAAAATCACTACTTTTAACTTTTTCCTGAGCGAGGAGTAGTTGAGTTCTTAATTCTGCTATTTGAAGATTATAATTTGATTTTTTAACCGTATGCCCTAACTCTGCAATTTCAAACATGGGAGACTTCCTTTATTTTTTTGGCCTTTTAATCAAACTATAAAACGAAAAATAACTGTAAATTGTTTTTGAACGATATTAGCACAAACTAGACGTTTGATTTTTGCTGGAAACTAAATTTTTATGTAAGCAATGGCTAATATAACTTAAATTAATTAAAATCAGTATCTTGGTGGTTTTTTTTATGAAAAAATTTTTTTTAAGGAATGTTTTTGAATATAAGCAATTCATTGTATTGAATTAAATTAATATTATTTTTGACATATAGGCTCATTTGTATTTAAATAGATCTGTCGGGCACAACAATAATTCACTCGGCATGCAACATAATTTCGCTTTAAAGTTGTTTTCCCTTAATTTTAGGAAAATGAATATTTAATAAAACACACTATAAGAGGGCTATAATAATGGCTGAAGAAAAACAAGAGAAAAGTAATTTCTATTTAATCCTTGGAGTTTGCGCGCTTTTATCAATTACATTGGTAATGGTTTTAAAGAGTCGTGAAACAGAGCATTTAAATACTGGACCTGCTGCATCAATTGAAGAAAGTGCTGCTGCAATTAAAGGTGCAGCAAGATACAACAATACCTTCGAGTAAGTTATAAATAGGTCTTTCATTATCTATTTTGATAATGAAAGACCTTTAATTTCTTTTCAATATATCCTCCGTAATTCTTCCCGAATTTTCCAACAAGAAATTGGAAATAATCTTTTTTTTTCTGTAAGCTAATCGATAGCGTAGCTAGCTTTAGAAATGTAATCATATTTTTTGTTCTTTTATTGGTCTTAGAACAGCTATGTATATTTTCTTTGCTTGGCAGATGAACAAAACTCTTTTGTAGATGTCATATTAGCCTGATGCGCTTTAAAGATTATTATCACTTTACATTAGGAAAATCATGAACAAAATAATCAAAAAACCTTTAGCAATTGCTGTAGGAGGGACAATAGTTTCCAGTTTGGCTTCAACGGCTATACAGGCTGAAACACAATCAGAAATTGAATCTAACCCTTTTGAGATATCTGAGTTATCAGCAGGATATATGCAAATTGCAAAATCTGATTCAGAAAAATCCGGTACCAAGAAGATGAAAGACGGCTCCTGTGGTGAAGGAAAATGTGGCACATCGATGAAAGGATCAGAAGAAAAAACAGCGGAAGGAAAGTGTGCAGGTGATAAACCGATGCCTTCTGCAAAAAAAGGGAAGAAAGGAAAGGAAGGAAAGTGTGGTGAGGGAAAATGTGGTTCTTCAAAATAGCTATTTAGTTAATATAAAAATTGGTAGAGAGAGGTTTAAATCCGCCTCGCTTCTATTTCTTGGAAGCGTGTAACTTATGAGATGGCTTCTTTTTTCAATTGTGCTTATTTTCTTGAATGGTTGCTCAGGTTTGCCAAAGGCAATGAAGAATGAACCCTATACAGATGTTGGGTTAAATACAGTAAAAGCAGATTTTGCTTCGTATATGGAAAAGCCTTTGCGGTGGGGAGGCAAGATAATCAACGTCACGAACAAAGAAGATTTAAGTCAGGTGCAGCTATTATTTTATCCTCTTAACGGTTTTGGTAGACCAAGTATAACTGTTGAGACAGAAGGGCGATTTATGATAAGTGCTAACAAGTTTCTTGATCCTGCTGTATACAAAGAAGGGGCTGAGATAACTGTATTAGGTATATTAACAGGGAAAATAAAGCAACAAGTAGGGGAAAAAACATTAATTTTGCCTGTCTTATCAATCAAACATATCCATCTTTGGTCTGACCGTCGACAGTATAATAATGGCTATTATTATTTACAATCTCCGTATTATTTTCCTCGTTCGTACTATCGATATGATTATTACTATGATTGGTATTAAATCGTCCCACAATTTTTAGTACCTTTACCACTTTCTCCAGAAGGGAGAAAGTGGGATGAAAATAAAAATAACTTATAAGTAATTATTTTTGAAAGAAGTACGAGCTGGTTTTTCTGTACTATTCTCCGTAAGCTTTGGAATTAATTACTGATGAGGTGAAACATAATTAAGTCCTATGTTCGCCTTTTTAGCAAAATGGCCATTTTTAGGTTTCCCTAGATGAATATTAGAGTTTTCACGAATTGATGCATTAATATTAGTGTAACTGAACTGTTCAAGGGGACCATCCGGAGGGCGACTAACAATCATAGTTTGAATCACTGATTGCCCTTCGCCATAGACATCTTCAATAATCCAGTCGTCTGCATTTCCATCCATGATATAACCCATTCCACCTTTATCTCCAACATCATCATAAGCATATCGTTGATCTTCTGAGTAATCATACCTCTTAATTACATTCTTAACTGCTGCACGATAACCTTCCCAAGAATGCTGAACAAGACTATGGCCACTTGAGTGCTGTGTGCTATTTTCAATCACAAAATTCCGCATCACTTCACCCTGATTTTGAAAAAAGTCTCCATGGAGTCCATCTCTATACTTTGCTGTCTATGTCAAATGCTTTTATATCTTTTGCATGAAATGGAATGAAAAAATAAAGAGCTGAATATGAGTATAAAACTACATATTCGACTAATGTGAATGTCATGGTTTTTGTTCATTTAAATTTTCCTGATGAGAAAGGTCTGTAGTGCAAGTCTAGTGCTTTTTTTAATGAAATTTCTCTGAAATTATATTTTTTTATACTATTGTGGTTATTGTCTATGTTTTTTTTTGAACTTATTTGAATATTTAAAATTGTATATAATAGTTCAGTTACTTACAGTGAAATCGTTACGATATCGATAAATATACCTTATTAGCAAGAGAGCCGGAAATAAATAAACTGCCTGTTTTTGTTTAAGGATTTTGTTTTTTTCATTGGAAGAAAGTCGATACATGAAGAAGCAATTGCTAAGGCTATTGTTTAAAACCCATATTATTTTGATAAATAGGATAAATAATAATGAAACAAATTCGTATTTATGCCTTAGATTTTGATGGTGTGATTTGTGATAGCGCGGTAGAAACTGGAATTACTGGTTGGAAAGCTGGGCGACAATTATGGAATGATTACTCGACTGCTATACCAACATCAGATTTGATTGAACAATTTCGACAAATTCGACCTGCTTTAGAAACGGGTTATGAAGCTATTTTATTAATTAGGTTACTCTTTGATGGCAATTCTATTGAGAGTATTCTAAACAATTATTCAGAACAGTTAAAAAGAGTCATTGATAAATCGGATCTTGATATTGATACGCTTAAAAAACTGTTTGGAGAGACAAGAGACCAATGGATTAATGGAGATATTAATCATTGGGTGACGATGAACCCATTATTTTCTGGAGTCACAGAAAAATTACAGAATCTTGCTAAACAAGATATATGGTACATAATTACCACCAAACAGGAGCGTTTTGTTAAGCATATCTTAGCTGCAAACCACATAAAGTTACCTGATAATAGAATTTATGGGCTAGATAGGCAAATGAGTAAAGAAAGCGTCTTAGCCGACTTAGTCAACACGCATCCTAACGTGGAGATTATTTTTGTGGAAGACCGGCTACCCGCTCTATTCAATGTTATGAATAATAAAAAATTGTCATCAGTAAAATTATATTTTGCTTTATGGGGATATAATACTCGCCAAGATAAAGTTGAAGCAAAAATAGAATCTATTAAATCAATAAATATTAATGGATTTCTTGCTGATATTTAATTCGACCTGACTTGAGGCAGCTTGCAATAAATATCCTCCATCATCTTGCTTGCTTTTTTGTTCATCTCTTGTAGTGTAGTAATAATTACATAGCTAGCTCTCCCCCGTTACTAGGCTACAGAAGATAAACAAAATTCTCCCTGAGATAGCGGGTTCATTATTGCGAGTTACGTTAAATTAATAATAAAATTTCAGGTATAATTTAAAAATTATAGCTGTTGTGGCAAAAGACTGATTTTCATCTGTGCGTTTCAAAAATTGTTTAAATTCTAATTTGATTTAAATTCCCTCTATAAAATGTCCGAAAGCATTATTTTCCGTTTTAAGCCCTGACCTTGATAATCAAATAATTAAAGGCACCTGAATGAAAAAATTGTTATTCCAGTTTGACACTGACATCCATCCATCATCCTTCGATACAGTTGTTGCTTATGATGGTGGTGTTGACCATGTGATTCCACATGGAGGATTAACACCAGAGAATGTCTTGGCACTGGTTGAAGGTACAATTTTTACACGTGCACCAAAAGATAAAAAAAATACAGCTATTTTTATTGGCGGCAGTAATATGGTGGCTGGGCAAGCCTTATTTTTAGCTGTGCAAAAATATTTTTTCCCGGGTTTTCAAGTTTCCGTTATGCTTGATAGTAATGGTAGCAACACAACCTCTGCTGCGGCTGTTGCAAAAATTGCAACAAGTAGCCCATTAGCTGGTAAAAAAGTGGTTGTTTTAGGAGGGACAGGTCCTGTTGGACAGCGTGCAGCAGCAATGTTTGCTTTGGAAGGCGCTGATGTTTCAATAACCTCTCGTCGTATTGCTAATGCTGAACAAGCCTGTGCTGCAATAAAAGAACGCTTTAAAGTTGATTCTACAGCACTTGAAGCGATTGATAATGATGCGCGTGGAGAGGCTATTAAGGATACAAATATTGTTTTTGCAACAGGGGCAGCTGGTATTGAGTTACTTAATCCGGAACACTGGGAAAATAATTCAAACCTTGAAGTGATAGCCGATGCAAATGCAACGCCACCTCTTGGTATTGGTGGAACAGAAGTCTTGGACAAAGGAATAGATCGTCATGGTAAAAAAGTTTGGGGAGCGATTGGTTTTGGTGCTCTCAAACTGGCTTTGCATCGAGCCTGTATAGGTCAATTATTTGAAGATAATAAACAAGTTCTTGATGCTGAAGTCATCTTTAAATTAGCAAAAGAAATGGCCTGACATTTATTTAATCCTCACTCCTAAGCAAGATGGCAACACAGCTTAAGTTATTGAGACAAGATGCTGTTGATATTTTTCAGCAAGGGTTAGATGCTGCCAATCCTTATCAGGCTGTAAAAAACAGTTTGGCAATGGTTGGAGGTCATTTAGAAATCGCCTTGAGCGTAAAAGGGGATTCCAAAAAGCGTATTGGGCAATGGAAAAAAATCCATGTCATCGCTTTTGGGAAAGCAGCTGTTGCTATGGGCAAGGCTGCAAAAGATATTATCCCTGATTGCTACCTGATAGATACTGTTCTAGCTATCACCAATTATGAAAACAAAAATGCTTTAGGAAATATTGATGCGCTTGATATTGAAGTCATTGGAGCAGCCCATCCGCTTCCTGATATATCTGGGCTAAAAGCTGCCAAAACTATAGTTGAAAGACTGAAAAAAACTAAAAAAAATGAGTTAGTGTTGGTGCTTATTTCTGGTGGTGGTTCTGCTTTAATTTCTTATCCAGCAGTTGACATTACTCTGGATGATAAAATTGCTACCACAGAGTTATTACTGGCAAGCGGTGCTGATATAAATCAAATCAATTGTATCCGAAAACATTTATCACAAATAAAAGGCGGGCGATTAGCAAAACTCGCCAAACCATCAGATTTACACGCCTTAATTTTATCTGATGTTGTTGGGGATGATTTAAGCACTATTGCAAGTGGGGCAACTGTTCCTGATCAATCAACATTTGCAGACGCAATAAAAATACTGAATGAGAAACAAATCTGGAATAAAATACCGTTAAGTGTTCAGACATTATTAGAAAAAGGAAATAGAGGAGAGATTGAAGAGACACCAAAAGAAAATGAGTTATTCTTTAATCAATCATCACATACTCTAATTGGTAGCAATACAATCAGTTTAGATGCTGTCATTCATGCAGCAAAAGAAAAAAATTATAAAATAGTTGTCTTTAGCGATCACTTGTCGGGAGAAGCAAGAGAAATAGCCAAGCAATTGCTTGGCTATGTAAATGAGCAACTAAAGCAAGATACAACTCAAGTAACTGCTATACTTTGCGGTGGAGAAACAACGGTTACAGCTAAAGGAGCTGGGCGTGGAGGGCGTAATCAGGAAATGGCTCTTGCTTTTGCTATAGCAACAGAAAAAGCCCCGATACAAGGAAAGTGGGTATTTCTATGTGGTGGAACTGATGGTCGTGACGGGTCAACGGATGCTGCTGGTGGACTTGTTGACTCGAAAACCTTGGAAAAAATGACCAAACTCTGTTTAAAGCCGAAAGAATACTTGGAAAATAACGACTCATACTCAATACTAAAACAATCTCAGGATTTGCTAATGACTGGCGCTACAGGTACTAATGTTGCCGATTTGCAAATATTACTTATCCAGCCAAATACTATTTAAAAGAGGAAACATAATGTTTAAAAAATCCATGACCATTGCTGGTTTTGATGATGAACTTTTTCAAGCGATGGAGCAGGAACGTCAACGGCAGGAAGATCATATTGAGTTGATCGCATCAGAAAACTATACCAGCCCAAGAGTTATGGAAGCCCAAGGCTCTCTTTTGACCAATAAGTATGCAGAAGGATATCCATCGAAGCGATATTATGGTGGTTGCGAATTTGTTGATATAGCGGAACAATTGGCAATTGACCGATTAAAAGAACTATACGGCGCTGATTATGCGAATGTACAGCCTCATTCTGGTTCACAAGCTAATATGGCGGTATATATGGCGTTAGTGCAGCCTAGTGATACTATTCTTGGATTAAGCCTGGCTGATGGTGGACATTTAACACATGGAGCCAAGCCTAATTTTTCTGGAAAAATTTATAATTCGATTCAATATGGCTTGCATCCTGAAACAGGGCTTATTGATTATGATCAAGTTGAAGCGCTGGCTCTTGAACATAAACCAAAAATGATTGTTGCCGGTTTTTCCGCTTATTCCCGTATATGTGATTGGCAACGATTTAGAGACATTGCTGACAAAGTTGGGGCTTATCTTTTCGTCGATATGGCTCATGTCGCTGGCTTGGTAGCAGCTGGGTTATACCCAAATCCGGTTCCTTTTGCTGATGTAGTAACCAGCACCACGCATAAGTCACTCCGTGGTCCAAGAGGTGGTTTTATTATATGTAAAAGCAATCCTGAGCTTGAGAAAAAATTTAATTCAAATATTTTCCCCGGTATTCAGGGTGGCCCTTTAATGCATGTTATTGCTGCCAAAGCTGTTGCTTTTAAAGAAGCAATGGAACCAGAATTTTCTCACTACCAGGAACAAGTGATAAAAAATGCCAAGGCAATGGCAGAAGTTTTTGTTTCACGAGGATTTGATGTTGTTTCCGGAGGGACAGATAATCATTTGATGCTGGTTTCTTTAATTCCTAAAGGTATCACAGGAAAAGCTGCTGATGCTGCTTTAAGCAAAGCTAACATTACAGTTAACAAAAATGCTGTTCCAAACGATCCGGAATCTCCTTTTGTAACCAGCGGCATCCGAGTAGGAACGCCTGCCCCGACTTCTCGTGGTTTTAAAGAAGCACAAGTGATAGAAATTGCTAATTTAATGTGCGATGTGATGGAAAACATGGATGATTTCAATGTTATTTCAGCCACGCGAGAAAAAGTCAGTATTTTATGCTCTCGTTTCCCCGTTTACGGTGATTAATACTATGTCAGATATCGAAATTGCTCAAAAAGCAGAAATGAAACCTATTATTGATCTAGTCAAAGAAAAACTGGGTATTCCAGTTGAACATCTAGATCCCTATGGTCACTATAAAGCCAAAGTTTCGTTGGAATATATCGACAGTTTGCGTGGTAACAAAGACGGTAAATTAATTCTGGTAACCGCCATTAGCCCTACACCAGCGGGGGAAGGTAAAACAACGACATCTGTCGGTTTAGGCGATGCTATGAATCGCCTTGGTAAAAAAACCATGATCTGTTTACGTGAGCCTTCGCTTGGACCTTGTTTTGGGATGAAAGGCGGTGCTGCTGGTGGCGGATATTCACAAGTTGTTCCTATGGAGGACATTAACCTGCATTTTACCGGTGATTTTCATGCCATTGGCGTGGCGCATAATTTACTTGCCGCTATGCTAGATAATCATATCCATCATGGTAATGCTTTAGCCATCGATGCTCGACGGATTACATGGAAACGTGTTGTTGATATGAATGACCGTGCGTTACGAAAAATCACCGTTGGACAAGGTGGTCCTGCAAATGGCTACTTACGGGAGGATGGCTACGATATTGTTGTGGCATCTGAAATTATGGCTATTTTATGTCTGGCTACTAGTCGTGCCGATTTAAAAGAACGTTTAGGTCGTATTGTTATTGCTTACAAAACCGATGCGGTTACACCTGTTTATGCCAGTGATTTAAACGCACAAGGCGCAATGGCTGCTTTATTAAAGGATGCTATTAAACCCAACGTTGTTCAAACATTAGAAAACAATATCGCGCTCATTCATGGGGGACCTTTTGCCAATATTGCACACGGCTGCAATACGGTAACTGCTACTAAAACTGCTTTAAAACTAGCAGATTACACAATAACCGAAGCAGGGTTTGGTGCTGATTTAGGCGCTGAAAAATTTATCGACATTAAATGTCGAATGGCTGGATTAAAACCTTCTGCTGTCGTTTTAGTCGCAACTGCACGCGCATTAAAATTCCACGGAGGTATTGCTAAAGACGATTTAAACACTGAAAACCTCTCAGCATTAGAACAAGGCTTTGTTAACCTTGAGCGTCATTATCATAATATTACCAACAATTTTGGTCTGCCTTGTGTGGTTTGTATCAATCATTTTACGTTTGATACCGACGCTGAAATTGCTTTGCTAATAGAAAAATGTGAAGCATTAGGTGCAAAGTGTATCGTTTCAAAACATTGGGCAGAAGGTGGAGCAGGTGCTGAAAAATTGGCGCAAGAAGTAGTTAATGTTGTTGATAACCGTGAGCCAGGGTGTAGCTATGTCTATGAAGATGACCTGCCTCTTTGGGATAAAATTGAAACAATTTCTACCAAGTTATACGGTGCAGCAGAGATTACAGCTAGCCCAAAAGTCCGTGCTGAAATTGAGTCCTTACAGAAAAAATATGGAAAATTTCCTGTTTGTATGGCAAAAACACAAATGTCTTTTTCTACAGACCCAACAGTAAAAGGTGCGCCATCAGGACATACGGTTGAAATCAGTGAAGTGCGGCTTGCCAATGGTGCAGGGTTTATCGTAGCCATTGCTGGCAATATGATGACTATGCCGGGACTCCCTAAAATACCAGCGGCTGAGCGTATCGATATTACAGATGACGGCAGAATTACTGGATTATTTTAATGGCAAATCCCCGTGTTGGATTTATTAGTTTAGGCTGTCCTAAAGCACTGGTAGATAGCGAGCAAATTATTACTCGTTTGCGTACAGAAGGTTATGAGGTTTCTCCGACCTATCAAGACGCCGATCTTGTTGTCGTTAACACCTGTGGTTTTATTGATGCAGCGGTTGAAGAGTCATTAGACAGTATTGGTGAAGCCTTAGCAGAAAATGGCAAAGTAATCGTTACCGGTTGTTTAGGTGCTAGTAAAGAAGATGAAATCAGAAAACGCCACCCACAGGTTCTCAGTATCACGGGAGCGCATGCTACTGATGAGGTAGTCACGGCAGTACATGAGCATTTACCACCCGCACACAATCCTTTTACTCATCTTGTTCCCCCTCAAGGTATTAAGTTAACTCCCGATCATTACGCTTATTTAAAAATATCCGAAGGTTGCAATCACCGTTGTAGTTTTTGCATTATTCCCTCTATGCGCGGTGACTTAGTGAGCCGTCCCATTGATGAGGTTTTGCAGGAGGCTGAAAATTTAGCGAAAGCCGGCGTTAAAGAATTATTGATTGTATCTCAGGATACCAGTGCGTATGGACTAGACCTGAAATATCAACCTCGCAACTGGAAAGGACAAGCATATGAGGCACGACTTTATGACCTAGCTAAAGCATTGGGCGAATTAGATATTTGGACGAGGATGCATTATGTTTATCCTTATCCACATGTCGATAATATTATCCCCCTAATGGCAGAAGAAAAAGTATTACCTTATCTTGACATTCCCTTCCAACATGCTGACAGTCGGTTATTAAAACTAATGAAACGACCAGCGGCAGCGGAAAACAATCTTCAGCGTATTAAAGCCTGGAAGGAGATATGCCCAGAAATGACCTTGCGCAGTACGTTTATTGTGGGTTTTCCCGGTGAAACAGAGCAGGAGTTTAATGAATTACTGCAATTTTTAACAGAAGCTCAAATGGATAGAGTTGGCTGTTTTGCCTATTCCCCAGTCGATGGAGCAACGGCAAATGAATTGCCTGACGCAGTTCCAGAAGAAATAAAACAACACCGACTTGAAGAGTTTATGGCGCATCAAGCAAAAATTAGTGCCGCAAAGCTAGAGCAAAGAATAGGTAAAAAAGAAATTGTATTAGTCGATGAAGTGGTTGAAGAAGGTGCTGTTGCAAGAAGCAAAGCGGATGCTCCAGAAATTGATGGGCAAGTTTTTATTGATGGAGCAACCCATTTAAAAGTTGGGCAGTTTGTAGAAGTGCAAATAGAAGAAGCGGATGACCACGATTTATGGGGGCATATCGTTACTTAATGTTACCCACCATGTAATTATTTTATACAAGGTGGGGTAAAAGATATAATTATCTGGGAGCTACTGCTGTTCCATAAACTTGGGTACAAGTTCTCCCATAAAGAATATAGAATTGTGAGTAAGTATCAGAGGTCACTTCAATAAGAGCCGTCGCTCCTTCTTTTTGAGAGATAGCATCTTTAATTGCTTTTCTAGTCTCATTACCACTAGATAATGGAATCATCCCCAGCAATGAATAAACACAATCATTACCTTCAACTTCTCCTAATGTTTGATATGCTCCCATAGTTAATGGAGTTGTGGACGCAGCAATTCCGCCAGAATAATGGGTGCAACCAGATAATCCCAATAATAAAGTAAAAGTAACTAAAATTTTTTTTAACATAAATACACCTCGTTGAAGAATAAAAAATAAGTTTAAATTAGATGATACTTGTTTTGAAAAGTAATCAACCTCTAGGGTGAAATTCACTATGTAATTTCTTTAACCTTTCTTGGGCAATGTGGGTATATATTTGAGTAGTCGATAAATCAGAATGCCCTAGCAATAATTGTACAACACGCAAATCAGCCCCATGATTAAGTAAATGGGTTGCAAAAGCATGTCGTAAAGTATGAGGAGAGAGTGGTTTATTAATCCCCGCTTTTTTAGTATATCTTTTAATGATATGCCAAAATGCTTGTCGTGTCATGCCAGCACCGCGTTTGGTTACAAATAAAAAATCACATTGCCTATTTGCAAGAATATCTGCTCTTGCTTCTGTCATATAAGATTCTAACCATTCTAATGCTTGTTCACCTATGGGGACTAAGCGTTCCTTATTGCCTTTACCCATCACTCTTACAAATCCCTGTCTGAAATTGACTTGTTCAAATTTTAAACCGATTAATTCAGAAACCCTCAATCCTGTTGCATAGAGAAGCTCCAACATTACTTTATCTCTATAACCTAAAACATCCGTTATTTCAGGTGCATCCAACAATAAATCAATATCTGCTTCGGATAAAGATTCAGGCAATACCTTGCCGATATAGGGAGCTTCGATTAAATCCGTTGGGTTTAGTTGTATTGTACCTTGTCTTTGTAAATAGCCATAAAAGCGACGTAAACTTGATAATATTCGTGCTGATGAACGGCTTCCCACTCCTTGTTTATAGCGACTTTCCAAAAATGAAAACACATCGCTTTCCAGTACGTCGATAAGAGATTTTTTTTTTAACCATTTGGCAAAAATATTCAGATCGCTGCCATAGGCTGAAAGAGTGTTTTCACTCAGTCCACATTCCACCCATAATGCATCTAAAAATAAATCTATTTTTTCGGAATATTTTTTCATGGAAATTTGTAAAATTAATTCAATATTTTTGTAGGAGGGGCTTTTAGCCGCGATTCGATTTTAAATCGCGGCTAAAAGCCCCTCCACAAAGTTATTAACAAACTTTACAGAAGGCTTAATTGGCTATAGGCATTACATGTCTGAAGCATATTCATTGTTCAATTGTGTTGGGCGTACCGTAAAAAACTGTTTAAAGTAAGGCATGAAACTGACTGTTAGCGGGATTGAATAAAAACAATACATAGCGGCAGCTTCGCCTGTCGTTACACCAAAAACCCACTGCGGCATAAAGAGCGTCATCATAGCGCCAAAAAAATGATATGAGGCAATTTTCCAGTTGTGTTTCCACAAAAACCCACTAACAGCTAAGGCAAATAATGAACCATGAGTGGTTAAATGACCAAAAGCACTGGGGATTTGATAACCAACGTGGTATTTTCCCATAAATAAACAGGCAACCATATCGCCAATAAAATTAGGGTTGATGCCAAACAGTTGCCATTGTTTTGGCAGGAAGTTAAAGATTAGAAACATGCTGCTTAAACAAGCCCCGACTATGGTGGCTTTTTTTAGCGCAGTGTTGTCGGAGGAGTAAGTTGCTAAAGCAGGCATAATTGCTAATGCCTGTAAGCTAATATGATAAGTCGACATTTCACTCAGAAACAGATTAGTTCCATAGCCACATTGGTCGACAACGGGGTAGGCAAAATACTGGATAAATTCCATTATTGAAAAATGAAAAATTGCATAAGACCTAGCAACGCGAACCGAGAGTGATTCACTTTTATCAAGATAGGTTACAGTTGTAGCTGTAAGCCCAACTAGTCCCAAACCGAGAGACATATTAGCACTGAAACACATAATTATTCCAAAAAATAAGATTACTAAAACTAAGTTAATTGTCTATATTATCATATTGATAATGTAAATTCATTGCCTTAAAAATAGATTTTTTAAAATCGCATTAACAATCCAATTCCATTTATTTTATTTGCTAGTAATTAACTTCAATCCAGGAGGTAATGCTTCTCCAAATATTTGTTTCTCCTCTATTTCATCTAACTCTTTATAAGCTTCAACCATGTTTATCCAGGAAACAGGTGATTTACTTGCTTTTAGTTTTTCGACAATTTGTTTGCGAATGAGTTCATCCAAGTCTCTTGCTCTGTCTCCACTCATTCTGCCAATCAATGTTGCAGAAAATCCAGCTTGTGGGACTTTTTTCCAATCAACCGTAAATATTTGTTGCAACCACTGAGAGACTATTTCAGCAGGGATAACATTATGACTGCTGCCGTGAAAGGGAATTCTTGAACCAATACGCCCCACTGCCCACCAAGTTTGACTGGGTTCGCTTGCTTTCTGTAGACGTTTTAACAACCATTCGCCAGCAATGATTTTTTTTTCGATAGGTAATCTTTCCAAAACCCCAACCAATCGCACCATATCATCGTATCCACGTAGCTTAACTTGCTTTGCCACACCTGCTTGTCTGGCAGCAGCTGGATTTAAAAATTTTGAAATATCTTTGAATACCTGTTCTTGAGCCTGTTCATTTAAGCCGCCTGCAATCCGCCGCCAAAATGTCCACCATTCCGTCCAGTTTTGTCGCTCATTAACATATTGAATTGCTTGAGGGTAGGTTTTCCATAATTGCTCTACTCGCCAATCATCGATTGGGTAACCAAAGCCAGGGCGTAAGCAAAAGCCGATTAAACTTAACCAGACGCGCTCATGATTTTCTGATCGGCGTCGAGATTTCATTCCTTCTAAAAGAGTTGCGAACAAGGCTCTTAGTAAGGGGGTTTCCCACTCTGCTCGTGATGTTAGCAATACTTTTTCTAAATCAGAACGCAAACTCTTGACGGCTTTTGGGTCGATCTTTTTGGATTTTGAACCAAAAACTGACTGGATTTTATCGGCTGCTAGAAAAAAGCTTTCAGGTAATTCAGTATTTAGGTGTGAGCCGGCAGATCCTTTTTTTCTGATTTGGAATTCAACATCAAATCGTTGTCTATTGTCATTAATAGAAACACATTGAATTTTTAACGTCCCTACCTCAGTTTGGGTGACAGACAGTTGCACGATAATCTCACCTTTATCCTGCCCTTCAAATGCAACGGCTAGTGGTGGTAAAGAATTAAATCTGTCGTCGGTTATTGTAACCAGTTCACCCGGAAGGTATCTTGTATCACCCGAGGAAGACGCCAGATTAAATTGGACGGGTTGACCAATTCTTAAAGCGAATTGCTGTTCTTTCAGTATAACCTCATCTCCTTCTTCACTTCCTTTGGGTAAAACACAAATACCTTGTTTCTGGTCGTTCGATTGATTTTGGTTTTTTTGAACCGTATCGACCAGTAAAAAATAACTACGCGCTGCTCCTCCACCAATTTTAAGTTTTTTATCACGTCGAGCCATGGCATAGCTAACTGCGCCATAAGCAACAGATAATTCAGGGTGCTGGTTCTCGAGCAGTAGCGGTTGTTGATCACTCCATGAATTTATTAATTCTACTGTTCTTTTGGTAATGGGTTGGCTTCGAAATACACCTCCATTTAATAAAATAGCATCGGGAACATAAGAATCTGTACCTCGTGCTTCCGATGCTACTTGGCTGTGTAGCTTTAAAAAAGATGCGATATGTTTACTGATGGCTGGCTCTGCAGCATAAGGTAAACCAAACTCGACAACACCACTGCGCTTTTTGTCAGGCAAATCATTTAAATTAGATAAAGGAAAAAAACCATCTAAAGCAATCTTTTTTACTTCGTCTTTATTTAATTGTGCGGTTCTTGATCCTCCGATTAATTTAGAACCACCCCCTAGTAGGGTGACATGAACGTGATCGGGTGCATCATCGGCTAATAATTGTTCTTTAGCAATCCTGCATTGCTCCAAAAGTTGTGATAAATCAGCAGCAGATAGTTTTTTATCTCCTGAAATAATTCTGCTTTCCGCTAAATGTGCCAAGGCTAAATCAATGTTATCGCCTCCTAACATCAGGTGATCACCAACACCAATACGTGTCAGTTTGGGTTCGTCGGCATTGTGTTCAATTTTGATTAATGTTAAATCGGTCGTCCCACCACCAATATCACAAACCAAAAGTAAATTAACATTTTCCAGAGCTTGTTTAATAGTTTGAGTGTGTCTGCGTAGCCAGTCATAACAAACGGCTTGGGGCTCTTCTAACAAACGAATATCTTTTAAGCCTGCAATTTTGGCAGCTTCAAGTGTTAAAGAACGAGCTGACTCGTCAAATGAAGCAGGGACTGTAATCACAACGCTTTGTTTATCCAAAGGAGCATCTGGGAATTGATGTCCCCAGACGATTTTGACGTGAGCTAAATAACTGGCACTGGCATCTAGGGGAGAAACTTTCTGGATATCGTCATCGCTTCCCCAAGGTAAAATATCTGCACTGTGGTCAACAGAAGGATGAGAAAGCCAGCTTTTAGCACTGGTCACAAATCGCCCCTGCGTTTTAGCGCCTAACAATCGCGCCGCTTCACCGATAATTGCTTTTTCACCAGTAGGTGAAAAACTAATGTCTACTTTGGATAATTCTCCCTCAGCGGGGTGGTAGCGTACCGAAGGTAGCAAAGGACGAGAAGCAACTTCTCCCGGTGCAATTAACTGATTAATTTCAAATATTTTGATTGCTTGATCAGAGGCTTTATTATTTGCCTCAGTATAGGCAACTACGGTATGAGTTGTACCCAAATCAATGCCGACCAGGTATTTTGCTGATGTATTTTTCAATGTTTTATTTATCTATCCCAAAATAATCCATTTATTATACCCTTAGGAGCACGCATGGAATAAATTCAACAACTAGCTTGTTTTTTATCCGTCAAAATAGCATAGTAAATGTACTAGAAATTAAAGGGGTGTGCGGCCGAGCAAGGTCGATAATTCCAGCGGGTGAAAGTCCCGCTCTGGCAAGGTAGGTCAACCACCAGATAGCAAACATCGGGCAGGCGGA
>VAPK010003212.1_pt1 | contig 56465 bp, 52 predicted proteins | sample 3395031 | NCBI WGS metagenome assembly VAPK01 (sample SAMN08290443, study PRJNA428436) | hydrothermal vent metagenome | isolation source: Deep-sea hydrothermal vent chimney 1 | place: Pacific Ocean: Juan De Fuca Ridge
TAGCTTGGCTGATATTTCAATGAGTATTGATATTAACGTTACAGACAGTATCTTAGAGCGTCTGGTTATCATGCCTAACAATCCGAGCCCCACACTTGGAGAAACCTTCCAATTACAAGCCATCGGATACTTCTCTGACGACACCCAGCAAAACCTAACCGATCAAGTCATTTGGTCGATTTCTGATACAAGCATTGCCACCATTAGCAACGCGGATGGTAATCAAGGTTTGTTAAGCACCTTAAGCCTGGGTGCGGTTGACCTTAAAGTACGGCTCTCTGATATCAGCACATCGGTAATATTGCCAATCATTGATGATCCATCTAAACCCGTATCGATTTCCATATCAGCCAGTCCCAATGTAATATTTAACGATAATCAAGATCAAACACAAATCACCATCAATCTCAAAGCCGCCAATAGCCAGTCACAAGTAATCGATGGTACAGAAATTTTATTAGAAGTCATTCAAGGCGAAGCCAGCTTGAGTGAAACTACATTAACCATCAGTCAGGGAAAAACCAGTTTCATGCTCAGCAGCAGTCATGAAGGTTTAGTCACTGTCAAAGCTACGGTTAAGGCAACAAACATCAGTAACGATATATCTGTTTTTTCCACCAGTCAATTGGCTAATGTGATACGCAAAGGTGCCTTTGCCATCGGTCAAGTTATCAATGGTAACTTAGCGGCTGACACAATATTTGGTTATTACATCATTAATCTTTCTAACCGGCCATTCACACTCGATACATCCATAATCGCTAATGAGCAACGAATATTAGAAATCATTACTGACGCTGAATCACTCAACGACCATCAACTCAATCCTAGAGATATGGCGGGTATTATTTTTGTTACAGATACCGAACGTCCCAATAAATATGCAGCCGCCTTTCAATTGACTGACATCGCTACTAGCCAACCGTTTTTCATCGAGATTAACCTTACCATTGATGCTCAATGAAGCCTCAGTGCATGCACCAATTTCCTTAACTTAAAGCTAGCATCTAGATGGGCAGAACGAAGCGAAACCCATCTTAGGAGTAGTCACACATTAGATACTAGCTGCCAGATTTATATCTATCCACTAAAAGCCACGATAAATATCGCAGCTAACAAAAGCAATAACGATCACACCCTAAGTGCACCACTTGATCCTTGTGAAAACTGAGCAATTGCTGGTTAGCAGCATTGCATTGCTGACTACCAGAAGCCGCTAACTCAGCATGTACCTTTCCGGTTAACTCATCCCCCTTAGCGGTGACGATTTCTACCCAACAATAACCGTTATCGCCACTCGATACCGCAGCAAAACAGCCTTCACCTAACGTGTTCAGTTGAGCTTGAGTTGGCGAAGGGAACACCTCCAGTTTTTCGATAGTTTCCATAATGGCCACTCATACTATTTATTGGCTGTACCCCGAAGAATACAAACCTGTTTTAGCCTTAGCTTTCATATGATCTATTTTTATACTATACTTTATAGAGAAACAAAGACGATTAGGCTATTGCTGGCACTGTTTTATATCTCAGTATAAATTTAAACTTTCAATCCGTGGATTGTTCACCTTGGATAAGAAACAATAGATTCATCAATCATCTGATAAGTTTATTGGTCTCGTCTCTCACAAAAATCAAAATTCATATTGAGGTCATTTTTAACTAACACCATTTGCTATAGATATTCATCGCTAAATCACTTTTGAAAACCGCTGTCCGGTATCATGCCGTAAATACCTGTCGAACACCATACACACATTTCTTATTAATAACCAACCTACCGGCATTACTTTTATTTCATTATTTTTTATCGTTAATAGGCCATCGCTTTCCATACTCATCAACTCATTAATTTCTTCTGCAAAGTATTCAGAAAACTGAATGTTATATTTTTTTTCAATACTTGCCACATCCAGCCGATAATGGCATATCAACTGGCTAATCACTTCCCGTCGCAATATATCATCCGCCGAGAGCTCAATACCGCGATAGACCGGAATATGCCCACTATCAATTAATTCATAATACGCATCAAGAGTTTTTACATTTTGGCTATAAGTATTACCTACTTGACCAATCGATGTAATCCCCATGGCAACGAGATCACAACCCGCATGGGTTGAGTAACCCTGAAAATTTCGATACAACGATCCACTTTGTTGAGCCATCGCTAATTCATCGCTTGGCTTAGCAAAATGATCCATCCCTATATATACATATCCCGCTTGAATTAATTGCTCGATAGTATTGCGAAGAATTTCTAGTTTTTCAATCGGTTTAGGTAAATCCGCTTCATTAATACGCCGCTGCGGTTTAAACATCTCCGGTAAATGCGCATAATTAAATACTGAGACTCTATCAGGTGATACTTCAATAATCTTATTGACTGTCGCCCTAAAACTTTCGGTCGTTTGATGAGGCAAACCATAGATCAAATCGACACTAATCGACTTGAAATTATTCGCCCGAGCCGCCGCAATAGCTGTCAGCGTTTGTTCTTCTGGTTGGATCCGGTTGACTGCTCTTTGCACCTCGGGATCAAAATCTTGCACCCCCAGGCTGAGCCGATTGAAACCTAGCTCGCGTAACAAGCTAATGGTTTCATGAGTCACTTCACGCGGATCAATTTCGATGGAGTATTCGCCGCTGTCATCATCGTGCAATTGGAAATGCTGCCGGGTGATAGCCATGAGTTCACGCATTTCATGATGACTGATAAACGTCGGTGTCCCCCCACCCCAATGTAACTGATTCACCATGCGATGGTGATCAAACAATGCGGCCTGCATGGCAATTTCGCGATGCAAGCGTGCTAAATAGGATGCTGCTTTCGATCGGTCTTTAGTCACCACTTTATTGCAACCGCAATAAAAACAAACGGTATTGCAAAAAGGAAGATGAAAATATAACGAGATCGGAGATTTTTTTGTTCGATGTAATTCATCGCTTGTTATCTTCTGTGCAACCGTACGATACTGCGACTCAGCAAACCCTTGATGAAATTGCACGGCTGTAGGATATGACGTATATCGCGGACCCGACTTGTCATACCGGGAAATCAGCTCTCTATCAAATAATGTGTTTAAATCCACCGTACAATGCCCTTAAAAATAAATCCTATAAATAAACTAAGCTTACTTAATGTTCTGCTAATTAATAACACTAGCTGTTGCCAAATGCAATCCCTTTAATTTTATTTTCTTACGCAAAATCACTGAACAATCGGCTAGCCCATTGTTTCTGCTAGCCAAAAACTCAGGCTAGCAGACTCATTTATCGTTCACATGCATATGCCAATGATAAATGATGCTTTAGCATAGCAAATAGCCACCACCGAAAAATCATTTTTTTTGGTTTATTATCAATAAGATAATCATACACCCTAACAAAGTCACAGGTTCAAAACTCATCTGTTTTCTGCTCAAACGCATCGGCATGAATCATGCTGCTTTCTGATTATCTAAATCAACCAAAGGCAAATCATGAATATCACACAAGATTCCGTCCGCTATGAAGAACAACCGGCAATCATTTTTTTCGAATATTACGTATTAGATGTCATCGGATATCTACCCAAAGAAAAACAACAAAAAATAGCATCACTCAATCTACCGCAATTATTTAATGTGGATGCCGATAGCTGGCAAAATACAATAAGAAAAGCCTTATATTTATCAGACACGCTGGATATTGCCATTTTAGATAATTGGATAGATACCTGGGAACAAACAAACCCGCCAAAGCCGGCCACATTTGCGTTAGATTTTACCGATCGCTATTTTGCCAAAAATAGCATTATTGATGTGTGGACCGATGAGCAATTGCAAACGGCCGTGGCACGAATTCAACGTTATTTAGCTGTCAGCCAAGAACAAGAGCAACAACAAGAAGCCGTTGCATAAATTCGGTTCAAATAAAAATCCACAGCTAAGTCTTAGTGAGCAATGATTTTAAAATAAAATTATCGCTCACTGAGGCTCAACAATCAGTACTTGATCTCTTATCGTTAAATTTGCCTGTCCATTTAATATTGTCAGCAAATCTCCGCCAATCATTTGATAGCGCCAACCGTGTAAGACCTCCAGGTCATGATTGCCTGATACTAATTTTTCGAGTTCTTTACGCGACGACAATACAGTCGGGTTTAGCGAGTTCTGTAGCCCACGCAAGCGAACCACCGCCATCAACGCATCAACAATCGCATTTTGCATGGGCGAAAGAGAAACCGGTCTTATATTGTCAGTCAATGGAATCGGCGCCATTTTTCCGGCCTGCTGAACAATAACAATAATTTGGTCACCTAGTTTCTGGACAGCTTTTTCTGTCATACTCCGAATGCGTCTCAGCTCTTCAAGGTCGTGCGGATTCAATTTAGCAATATCGATAATAACATCATCTTTTAAAATCCAGCTCCTTGGCCGATTATGTTTTTTAGCAAACACTTCGCGCCACTCGGCAAGTTGTTGCACAATGGAAAGCCGTTGTTCACTTAATTTATCTAACCCCTTAAGGCGCTGCCAGGCAGTATTGGGAATATTGTTATACAACACAGGGTCTGTTAGATACTCAAAATCAGCACTCAACCAATCAAGCCGTCCTAACTGTGACAATTTACTGTTAATTTCTTGATAAAGATCCATCAAATAAATCACATCATCGGCGGCATATTGCAGTTGTGCGGCAGATAATGGCCGTCGACTCCAGTCGGTGCGCGTATAAGATTTACTAAGCCGCTTATGCAAAACTTCATGGACTAAATTAGCATAACTAATTTGATCGGCATAACCCAATAATGGCGCGGCAATTTGAGTATCGAAAATAGGTTTCAAAGATTGATTGGTTAAGTGATAAAATATCTCTAAGTCTTGCCTCGCCGCATGAAAAACCTTTACCACACTCTCTTGATAAAGCCAATCAAGCAGCGGTGTCATATCACGCATTGTAATAGCGTCCACACAGGCAACGATTTCCGGTGTAGCCACTTGCAAAAGACACAATTGCGGATAATAGGTTTTTTCGCGTAAAAATTCGGTATCTAACGCCACCCAATCGCTACCCTGCAGACGATCACACAAATGCTTAAGTGCCTCATCTGAATCTACATACATAATATTTTTATTGACAATCATTATAAATACATTGTTCGAATATGATAAAACTAGGCATGGATCCCATCACCTCGCATTTTTAACGACTGAAATTGTGCGCTATAGTATTAACCACCAACATTGGCCAAACAGATCACTGATTAAACATATGTTAATTTTTAAAAATATTAGCTTACAACGAGGCAGTCGGATCCTTTTCCAAAATGCTAGCCTAACGATTCACGATGGACAGAAAACCGGCATCACCGGAGCCAATGGAACAGGCAAATCTAGTCTATTCAGCCTCATTCGCAATGAACTGCAAACAGATACTGGAGAACTTACCCTACCAGGAAACCCCATCATCGCCCATGTCGCGCAAGAAACCCCATCGGTGACAACTGCCGCGCTTGACTACGTCATGCAAGGAGATCAAGAACTTCATAAAATAAAACAAGAACTGCACTTAGCAGAGACACGTGATAATGGCGAAAAACAAGCCACGCTCCATGTACAACTTGAAAATATCGATGGATATTCTGCCGAGTCTCGGGCTTCCCGATTATTATACGGTCTCGGGTTCTCTAAAAACCAAACACTGACTCCGGTTCACACCTTTTCAGGTGGATGGCGAATGCGCCTAAATCTTGCGCAAGCACTTATGTGCCGGTCTGACATTCTGCTGCTTGATGAGCCAACCAACCATTTGGACCTAGATGCCGTCATATGGTTACAAGAATGGCTACACTCATATCAAGGCACCTTGATGCTTATTTCTCATGATCGAGATTTCCTAGATGATATCGTGCAATATATCCTACAAATTGAAAGCCAGTCAATAACGCTTTACAAAGGCAATTACACAAGTTTCGAACAGCAACGCGTGACACAACTCGCCCAACGACAAACCGCGTACGAAAAACAACAGCGTGAGATCGATCATATGCAGAAATTTGTCGAACGTTTTCGCGCCAAAGCTAGCAAAGCTAAACAAGCACAAAGTCGCCTTAAATCGTTAGAAAAATTAGAAAAAATTATGCCTGCCCATATTGATACACCATTTGCCTTTCAATTATTCGCCCCTGAAAAAAAACCATGCCCATTAATTAAGCTCGAAGATATCTCCATCGCTTTTACCGATAAAAAAGTTTTATCTGAAATCAACTTAGTGATCAATCCGGGAGACCGCATCGGTTTGCTGGGTGCCAATGGCGCCGGCAAATCCACATTGATTAAAATTATAGCCGATGAAATCCGCCACCAATCAGGCACGCGTCATGCCGCCGTGGACTTAAAGGTCGGCTATTTTGCCCAGCATCAGCTTGAACAATTACAAAGCAATAGCAGCCCTTTACAACATTTCCAGTCAATGGCTCCAAAGGCCGGGGAAAAAGAATTACGAAATTTTTTAGGTGGCTTCGGGTTTCATGGAGATACCGCCTTAGAGCCGATTGACACGCTTTCCGGCGGCCAAAAAGCACGCCTGGTGTTAGCGCTCATTGTCTACCAAAAACCTAACCTGTTGCTACTAGACGAACCAACCAACCATCTCGATTTAGCCATGCGGCATGCCCTGAGTATCGCACTACAAGATTATAGCGGGGCACTCGTGATCGTATCCCATGATCGCTTTTTGTTACGTCTAGTATGTGATCAGTTCCTATTCGTAGGCAATCAAACCACCAGTGAGTTTAACGGCGACCTAGATGACTATCGAAGTCACTTATTAAACGCAGCGAACACCCATATGGAGCCACCCGTCTCTCAGCAAAATAAACCGACCGACCGTAGATTTATTCGCCAACAAAACGCCGCAACACGCCAACGCTTAAAACCATTAACGAACAAAATAAAAAACCTCGAAAAAGAACTCGACCAATTGAACAACGATAAAAAACACATCGAAGCCCAATTAACCGATTCAACCATTTATGATAAAAATAATAAGGCACAACTCAATGAACTCATTCTCAAACAAAGTCAATTAACTCAAAGCATTCAAACCCTGGAAGAACAATGGCTGCAAAGCAATGAAGAGCTTGAGCATCAATGATGGGATATTTTCATGAAGATTTTATAGTAGCAAATTTAGCCAAAAACAACAGGCAGCCAAAACACAGGGGAACTTCCTTTTGTGCCCCTTCATCTAATTCGGCATATTTGAAAAACATCGTAGATCGTAGTATTCATCGCAGGAGAAATAGGTAAATGAAACGAAAAACAGGATTAATTATCGGATTTTTATTTGGTTTGTTGGCCCTGTCAAACGCAGCTATCGCCTGTGGTGACGCCGAATCAGGCAAACATATCGGGCAAGTGCTATCAATGAACAGTTCAAGCGGTACGTTTACCATTCAGGATGCTGAGACGAATAAAGCGATTACTTTCAATGCTGGCACTGATATATTAACCAACATCAAAGGTGCCAACGGTCGCGTGATGGTCAATTATGAGGAAAATGACGAAGGAGCACTCGTCGCAACCAGCATTGTGTTCTAAATATTGCTTATTGGCCTGGCTTTTCAGCAAATAAAGCTGGGCCAATAAGCAATATTTAGCCATTATTTCTAGATTTTGTGACGTATCTAACTATTGACTAACCGTCCCTCATTAATCTCTCTCCTTACCTGCCGTTAACTTCCCTATAGAGCTATATAATCATCCATATCGACGAATAATGCCAAAGGCTAAGTATCATGGAAATAAGCAGCTCCGTCTCAAGTCAAACCACCTCACTCGCTCAACAGAAAGTAGGTGACGCCGTCGGTATTAAAGTACTGGAAAAAGCAATGGATATTCAAGGGAGTAGTGCATTAGAGCTGGTGGAATCAACAAGTCAACCATCTAGCGAAAATCTACCATCACACCTTGGGCAAAATATCAACTTTACGGCTTGAAAACCTACATTTTGTACCTGAGCATATCATAATCGCAAAGTCATTTTGATTTCACAATCGTTTTCCTGGGTGAATACAATACCTCTATGTATTGCCGAACAAAAAATCATCGTGAAACTATGTGTGATCATGCCCAAAATACAGGTATTAATAAAGGAGATTAAAAGCAATAAGAGTGAACATGCAGGGAGGGGGGCATGTCCACTCTTATTAGGGGGGTGAAACATATGGTCATGATGCCAAAAAATTACGTTTTTGCAAGTAGTTAGGCTATACTCTATCTAATTCTTATCAATATCTAAGTCTCCTGTCATTAGCAGGAGCAGGCAAAATCATCATAAGCTAATTACTTTAGCTAACCATCATGCAATCTTTCGATTGCTCTGCCATCCTGCTCATATCCAGGCGCTGTCTCCAACATGGGTATACTATGCAATAAATTTTATATAAATAAAAGTAAAATAATAATATATTTATCATAGATAATAGTCTATACCAAGAGGCCTAGTAATGATACGAATGATGAAAAATACCACCTTCAGACAGCTACAAGTCTTTGAATCTATTTCAAGAAATGGCACATTTACGGCAGCGGCTGAAGAACTTTTCCTCACTCAGCCAACATTATCCATGCAAATGAAAAAACTGACCGATACGATCGGAGTTCCTCTTTATGATCAAATAGGTAAGAAAATTCACTTAACCGAGGCAGGTAAAGAACTATTAGCCACAAGCAAAAGCGTATTTAGCTCTTTTTCTGAATTCGAAATGAAGATTTTAAATATGAAAGGGGTTAAAGAGGGCAATCTAAAACTCGCGGGGGTTACTACTGCCGAATATTTCGCTCCTCGAATTCTAGGGGCATTCTGTCAACGCTACCCTGGCATTAAGGTATCCCTCGAAGTAACCAACCGTCAGCGAGTTTTACAGCGTCTTGCTGATAATCTAGATGACCTTTACATTGTCGGCCATGCTAATCATGTAGAAGGTATCCATATCACGCCCTTCTTGTCAAATCCACTGGTTGTGTTAGCGCCAACCAATCATCGCTTAGCGAATGAAAAAAACATCCCATTAACCGAGCTCGCCAACGAACATTTTCTTATGCGGGAGACCGGTTGCGGCACCATTATGACACTGGACCAGCTAATGACAAAACACGGTTTTCGGTTTAAAAGCAGTATGGAGTTAGGTAGCAATGAAGCCATTAAACAAGCGGTCATCGGCGGGCTCGGCATTTCCATGTTATCCATGTACGCCTTAGCACATGAACTACAGACCGGCGAATTAGTAATCCTTGATATTCAAGGATTTCCTGTCGAAGAACAATGGTACATCGTCTACCCTGAAGGTAAAAAACTTTCTATTGTCGCTCAAGCTTTTTTTGACTATTTATTAGACGAGGGACGGAAAATCACCCAGGGCTCATTATATACACCAACCCCCAAGTGAGCCTAAGCTATTTTCGGAAAAATAAAAAACCTTGTAAAATGAACGACCAAATCACCGAATGCTTTGGTGTGATTACAGGTAATGTGGCATATTCGGCCAGCAACACCTCATATTGGCTTAAAATTTTATCCCATGTGAATGCTTCTAAAAACCTGTGTTGACTCGCTTGCCGCATGGACAACAGTTGTTGTTCATCCGTTAATAAACCATCAAATAACTCATTGCATTCTTGCTGATTTGAAAAATATTTGGCATGTTCACCAGCGACCCAACGATTAAAACAATTGTCATGTGCGACCACCGCTGAACCCGCTCCTAATGCCTCAACCAATGACGGATTGGTACCACCAACCTGATGACCATGAATGTATAAGCGGCATCCCGCTCGCAAGGCTTGCACAATCTTATTGTCATAAATAGCCCCTAAAAATAAAACATCTGCATTAGCGCACTCAAGCACTTTTTTATGGTATTTGTTTTTCTGAGGAACATATTCACCTAAAATCACCAACTTGACAGGCCGATCCTTAGTGCAAAACGCAGCAACAATTTCAATGATTGAATTTTCCGGTTCTGGGCGAGCAACCACAATTAGATACTCATTCACCGTTAACCCATATTGATCTAGAATATTTTTGTTTACAGAGGGCACCCGTTCTGCGCCATAAGCAATGACAGTAATTTTTTTTTCGGACACTCGCCGCATCAAGTGTTTTTTAATCTCTGGATGATCCGCAATTAAATGATCCCCCAGCCAGCATCCAAAATATTCATTGACATAAAACCACAAACGAATAAGAACAGGCCACTTTTGTCGCTTCCATTCAATCCCATCCATATTGATAAGATTAATTCTATTATTTATCTTCAACCACAAACAAAAAATCGCGGTATTATAGCCCAACGTTAAGATAACACCCTCTCGTTGCTTTGCATGTTGAATACTTTTCCAGTCGAATATAATGCTGCCTGCTGCACCATGAGCTATCACAGGAATTTTAATCAGTTGAATACCGCACCAGGCTTTTTCAACTATTTTATCAATGCTGTTATCCTGGCAATAGACAATAACATCCCAACCTTCTGCCACTAAATACAACGATAAATATTGTGCAAAAGTTTCAAACCCTCCATGTTGCGCAGGCAACCCCCGGGTTCCCAGTATTCTTATACATTTATTCATTAGCATGTAGATAAATTAAACAATAATTTGACTATAAATAAATGGCGTGAATGTATGTGCATGCTAGCTTTTTGGAAGGGGAAATAACCTCCCAGGACAAACACATTTCCGCCACAAGATATATAGCGACAGCAACGATTATTTTTTTAACTACGAAATGGGAATATCAAAGAAAAGCTATCTAGCCAAACCGATAGCTCTCGTATTTTTGTTATTTACTAACCATGAGATGTATCAACTGTTTCATGGAATCAGGAAAAATCAACCAATACATGGTGACATAAATTAAGGCACCCAATATTATTTGGGCCATTAATAAGGCTAACAAAGGCAGCTCAACGAATAAAGGAATAGCCATCAATACCATTACCATCAATACAGCGATAAAAAATGCACGTAACGCACTGCTTAAGTAGGCGGAAAAGCATCGACCAATTAATTTTCTAATCAATAATTGATATTCTGCAGGAAAATAGACTAACTCCAAGACAAGCAACGCAACGATGGCACCAGTAACACCATATATTTTTATTGAAAAATAAAGCACAGGAATCTGTACAAAAAAAATCGCAACATTCCATTTAAAACCAAGATCAGCCCGACCTTTCGCTAATAATAAAGATCCAATGGGATTTCCCATTGATCGAAAGAAAGCAACCAGCACCAGAAGCTGCAATAATTCAACCGAAGACTCCCATTGCTCTCCAAAAAAAAATGGAATTAATGTCGGTGAAATGGCAAACAACCCCAACAATAAAGGGGAATTAATCGTTGATAACAAATGTCGTAATGTCATGAAACCACAGCGCAAACGTTCATTATCTGTATTGATCTTAGAAAACACAGGGAAAGCAACCCGAGTGAATAACGGGTTAATTTTAGAAATGGGCTGAATCACCAAATTAAAAGCTAACGAATAAAACCCTAAGGCTTGCGCACCGAGTAATGAGCCAATGAGTAATTGATCAACTCTTTGATTAAAGTAATTAACACAACGATCTCCCATTTGGAACAGACCGAAGCCAATAAATTCTTTAATTTCTTTGAGACTGAAATATAACTGTGGTAGCCAATGATTAAAACCATACCAGCTAAGTATAGCTGATCGTACACTCACTGAAATTAGTCTTCCCCATACTAAAGACCATACCCCAAACCCGAGCCATGCAAGAAAAATTGCCGAACAAACACCAAATAAAGAAGCGCTTGACTCAACAAAAGATAGCCGCTTAAACATCAAATTCTTTTGCATTAAAATTTCAAACTGTTGGCCAATGGAACCAATAATAAAAACCAATGCAATGCAAAGCAATAGACTTTGTAAACTCTCCTCACGGTAAAATAAAACAACAAGTGGCGATACCATAACAAACAAAACGGCAACAATAACGCCACTCAATAGAGTCAGCCAATATAAAGAGGATAGTTGATGTTGAGTAATATTTTCCCGGTGAATAATCGCCGCACTTACCCCCAGATCGGCAAACGACTGGGCAAAAACTAAGAACAGCATCACCATTGCCATTAAACCAAAGTCCTGTGGCGTTAGTAAACGTGCCAATACAACAAGCTGCACCAACTCCAGCAAAGTCACAACAATCGTCGATGCACTACTCCATTTTGCCCCTAAAACCGCACGTTTACGCAAATCAGACATAAAATCTGTATATTTTTTAGTTCACCGAATCATTGAGCAAAGGAATTTGCTTTGAAAATGGCTTAATGGCAGGCTGAATATAACGAGATCCATAGTTATAATTATCGCCGTACTTCACCATTTTGTTTAAATTAACTTTGTTTAAAACCGCACCAAATAATGGAGCGTTTACATTGATTAAGCGTGAAACGGCAGACATTGCATCACTATGTGTGGTCGAATCTGATTTTACCACAAAAAGTACCGCATCAGCATGACGAGCAATAACAAGACCATCACTAACTAAATTAATTGGTGCTGAATCAATAATAATACGATCGTAGTGTTTTGCTAAACCATCAATGACATAATTAAATCGCCGTGACGATAACAACTCCAAAGGATTTAAAGGTGACTTGCCAGCCGGCAATAGATCAATTCCATCAAATTCAAGCTGATGAATACAATCATCAACACCTGCTGTACCCTCTAACAAATCGGCTAATCCGGCGCTTTGCAATGGCAAAAGACTGAATTTACCTATTGATGATTTTCGCATATCTGCATCAATCAGTAGAACATTTTCCATTTGTCCTAAAGAAAAGGCTAAATTCATTGCAATCGTCGTTTTTCCCTCACCAGGTAAAGAAGAAGTGACGGCAATCACTTTCGATTTTTCATGCTCGTCTGATAGCAATATACTCGTTCGAATCGTTCTAATGGCTTCAGAGAATACTGTGTCACTATTATTTAAAAATCCACGAGACACATCATATTTTTTAAAATTTTTCTTTTTAAACAAAGGAACTAACCCTAAATTTAACAGCTTCAGTTTATTCTCAATCTCATCAGCACTCTCAAATCGATTATTCAAATGATACAATATAAAAACTAATAAAATCCCAAGCGATAAACTCAAAATAAAAGTGATCAACACAATTAATAATTTTTTTGGTTTAATTGGATCCATTGGTGCAAATGCTGGATCTACAATTCGGCCATTCGCCGATTGCAGACCTTCCGTGGCATTTGTTTCTTTATAGCGTGTAATAAACGTATCATACAATTGTCGATTAGTTTCAACTTCTCGCTCTAGCTCCCCAAGTCGATATTCCTTCCTATTGATGTTCTGGATAGCAACTTTACCTTTTTCTGTGGCTTCAATAAGATCTTTTTCATTAGCTACCGCCACTTGGTATTTTTTTTCAACACCAGAGATAATATTTAAAACTTGCTGCCTAAGATTATTTCTGGCAACAGCGAGCTTGGATTCTGAGGCAACCATTTTAGGATGATCAGGGCCATATCGCTTAGCCAACTCTGCTTGATTTCGCTCGGCTTCAGCAACGGCTTCTTTAAGGCTTTTTATCAAACTATCTTGTAATACTGCGGGGACAGAGTCTAATTTTTCAATCGATTCATTTTGCAGAATATCAATTTGTCTATAATCATTCTCAGCTTCTAATCTTCGACTCCTTGCTTCAATGAATTTACCCGTCGTCTTACTTAGTTCATCTGCCGCAAGGGTTCTAACACCGTGAACATCAATTAAATTAAAACGTTCACGATATGATTGTAAATTCTGCTCAGAAACATTCACGATTTTTCGTAATTCAGTCATACGCTCAGTAAGCCAAGATGAAGCATGTTGATTGATTTGTATGTGAGCATCTAATTGACTTTTAATATAGAGATCGCCAACAGTATTAGCAATAATAGCCGCTAACTCTGGATCGCCTGCTTCGAATGTGATTTTAATTAGCTGAGTATTAGCAATACCTGAAACGCTTAACCGATCTAAAATCTGATTAATTAGTTTTTTTTCTTTTATCTGGCTAAGCATCTCATCTGTTTTCTTAATTTCTTCTGGGGAGAAAAAAAATAATATTTTTTGCCATACTGATTTTAAAAAATTAGCATTATTTTGTTGCTCTTCGGAAAACTCAGGATGATTATTGAGAGATAATTTATGAACAACCTTTTTAATTAACTCTCTTGATTTCAAAATTTCAATTTGTGTTAAAAAATATTCACGTTTGCTGCTATCAATACCATAAATATCATCAACAGAAATTACTTTAGCCTGGCGATCGTCAACTAATAAAGTGGCTGACGCACCAAAAATTGGCGTCATTGAATAAACAAAAAAAACCGCCATGAGTGTAATGATGCTTGCTAAGCTTATTATTCCCCATTTATTCTTCGCGACTCGCTGCCAATACTCATGAAGATTAATATCTTCAATATGAATTAAAGGGGTCAAATTTTCATGGCCTGAATTTTTATTATATCGCATTAGAAAAAACTCTGTTCAATAGTAATAATATCACCTGGCTTAATCGGATCATTCAACCCTATTTTCACCTTATCCGCGCTATCCGTTATATCATGAATCACATAGATTTTTTCTTTAGAGGCCCGATTAGTAAACCCCCCGGCTAGAGTAATTGCTTTTTGTACTGTTAAGCCTGGCTGAAAGACATACCCACCTGGCTGCCTAACTTGCCCATTGATAAAAAATTTACGGTATTCAACAATCGTTATATTAATTTTTGGGTCAATCAAATAGCGTCCTCTCAAACCATTAGCAATCAAAATTTCCAGCTCCCTAATTGTCAAATTTGATGCATTGATTTCGCCTAAAAAAGGATAAGAAAATGTTACCGCATTATTGAGACTCACCTGCATATTCAGATCCTGCTCATCATAAACATGTATTTGGATCAAATCACCTTTATTCAATCGATATACAAAACTTTTTTTGTTAGGTGAATTAATGATTGGTTCGGCAGTTATTTTTTTCGCTGTTTGTACGTTTGCAGATATATTATTTTCGGCATAAAAATCAATGCCACTCATGCTATACTGCTCGTCTTGATCAGCATTTTTAACAACATAATTATCACTCGCACAAGCAGACACCATAAATAGGAAAAATAGAAATGTAAATAAAAATCGACTACGTACTAACATAAACTAAATCACATTCATTTATATAGCGAGAAGAAGTCATTACCGAGAATTTTCATTGGTTATAAAAAACTCATTGTGGAATGATGCTCAATGAGAATACTTTGAACAACTTAGCCTTCAGTTAAAAGGTAATAAATCAATGGAAACTAAAATAATGTACTATAGTTTTTACCATCACCATACCCATACCCACGATTCACCACGGACAGCCACCTTGTAATATTTTGAAAAATATATAAAAATGAGCCAACGCATTTTATTTATACATCAAAGCGCAGAATTATATGGTTCAGACAGAACATTTGAACAGTCAATCAGAGCCTATAAAACCACCCACCCAAACTCATGCATTAACGTCATCCTACCCTATGAAGGACCGCTGATTGAAAAAATTGAACCCTATGTTAACAAAATTTACATTGAACCACTTGCCGTGCTGAGAAAAGCCAACTTGAACCTCTTCAGGTTGCTCAATGTTGCTGCTTTTATTCGATCTGTAGGCAGAGCTAAAAAAATGATCAATACCCATGATCTCACTTATATCAATACCGTGGTCATTATTGATTATCTAGTCGCAAGCCGACTGGCTAGACGGGCTTGTTTAATTCATGTACATGAATTGCCGGTTGGCATTGAGAAAATCATACTCTCTTGTTTATTAAATATCTCATACGGGCTTGTGGTATTTAATTCTCAACCGACAAAACACGCTTTTATACTTCCAAAAAACCGCAAAACATGCGTTATCCTAAACGGCACAAATATAAAAATCAATGCACCTGTGAATGATACAGCGCATTTAAAAATCTTGCTCATTGGTCGTTTTAGCACTAAAAAAGGCCAGATGTTATTGCTCCAATCACTTGCTTTACTACCTGATTCAATAAAGCATGGTATTGAAGTCCGGCTGGTTGGTGATGTCTATCAAAATCAAATGCATTTCAAACAAGAAATCATCGAGAATATTAACAAACTCATGCTTGGAAATCGTGTTCAAGTATGTAAATTTACTGAAGATCCAACGCATCATTATCTCTGGTCGAATCTAGTGGTAGTACCATCACTAAAACCAGAACCCTTTGGTTTAGTTGCGATAGAAGCGATGGGTTATGGACGTGCGGTGATTGCAGCACAACATGGTGGATTGCGTGATATTATCATCAATGACGTTACAGGCTTATTTTTTGAACCAGGAAATCGTCATAATCTTTCCGACAAACTAAGCTACTATGCAAATAATACTCGATATCTTAAGGTTCATGGTGAAGCAGGCAGAGAAATTTTTATAAAAAACTATGATGAGTCACATTATTTGAAAAATATGACTCAGGCAATAGACAGCCAATTGGAGTCAATCACGATTAGCTAATCACGTACTTTTGATTTTAAATTGAGAACCAAGGTGAAATAAATAAAAAGAAAAAAACCGAAAGGGGCTGACAAGTTGATACCAAAAAAACCTTCGCTAGCCCCATTCACAATCATCAATAAGAAAATTCCAATAAGAAAATCAACCTTATAATTCAAGGATTGCAGCAAATTTCTTTTAAATTTATTAAAAGCAGCCAATAAGAATCCAATAAAAAGCATTAAACCAGACAACCCGGTACCGGCCAATACCTGAAGATAACTATTGTGAGCCCCTGCCAAAGCGACATGACCTAATTGCACAGTAATTGTTGGACTAATGGCAGCATAACCATGCCCAACTAATAATGCTTTCATATTGAGCTGCTGAAAAATCATTTGCCAAATAAAAGTTCGCCCAGTTAAGTTTTGCAAATCTGAGCCATCTTTTTCTCTGGCTAATAGACTCGCTATTAAATCCGCGAGAAGATAGCCTAATACCGTAATAACTGACAAACCCAATAGTAAGAAAACAAACTTTGAGGATTGCTTAAATAAATAGGATAAAAATAATGCGCCAAAGTAACCCACAAAAAAAGCCATCATCGCTCCTCGTGAAAAACAAAATATAAAAACAATGATGGATATCAATAAAAAAATGTATAAAGAAAAATAATGCTTCATTGCCAGTACACCAATTTCCTGCAATTTAGCTTTATAATATAACGTCAACAAAAATCCACTACCAAATAATGAAGCGGCTTCATTTGGATGTACATATTTCCCAAAAAGATTACGTCCCCCAGCTGACTGAGTTAAAGCCAAATACAATAAAACCAAGGAAATTACTGTTAAACTGAATAATAGATGTCGGTAGATTACAAGATTTGCTGTCTTTTGATAAACAGCAAAATATTGAGCACAAAGAGAAAACAGTGAAAGTAACGACACACCAAAAATAGCCAGTTTTACTGAGGAATAATCATATGAACTCGCCCAAATTAATTCAATACCAGCCAACACTAAAAATGCAATAAGAATCCAAAATATCTTTAATACATATAGAAAAGAATGAAAAAAAATAGGTCGTATTAGACTCAATGTAAATAGCAAAACAATGGGGAAAAGATAAATCACACCTTTGGAAATAGACCAGACATTGATACCTCCCTGACTTAAGTCTAAATTATCAACTTGAGTAACACCGCCGGCAGTAAAGGTAATAGCTATAAATAATAGCACCATCTGAGCACCTAAAATACGCGACCATCCCATTATTTTAATAACCTCAAAAACCTGATAGACATCGGCTGACTCAATTGACTTTATTTAACATCCACATAAGTTTATAGCGTAACTTCAATATGACAGGAATTTTTGCCAAAACCACAAAAAACACTAAATATATTCTCATGAATTTGATCTGATTCCGCTTTAATAAATGAAAGGCTTCACGATATTTATTTGCTCTAATGGCAGTAAATGACAAACGTCTAATATACTGATTTTTTAATTTTACATCTTGTTCTAATACATGATTGAATTTTTCACAAATCAAGGAAAAATTTGTATATTCTTTATTAAAGTCATTGACAGATTTTTTTGAGGTAATTTGTTTTCGATCCCCATCAACATTCCAGACAGCCACTGTTTCAGGTAAATAATCGATAATGAATTTAAGCGATATCTCTAAATAAAACTGCATGTCTTGGTATTTTTTAAGGCGTTCATCAAACTGCACTTGTTTGATGATTTTATTTTTAAAAAGTGAACTATTGGTATGAATTACATTCCATCGATAAAAATTATCCATCACATTAAAAGAATAGCCATCCTCGATTACCGTTAATACTTCAGTTGAATTTTCTTTTAACAAATCGACTTTCGAAAAAACTAAATCAACATCTGGGTTTTTTTTTAGAAAAAATAATTGCGTTTCAACTTTGTTTGGCAAATAATAATCATCGTCATCTAACAAACAAATAAACTCACCCCGAGCCGCTTGCAATCCTATATTACGCGCCGCCGCGCCTCCTAGAGAAACAGGATTCACCAATAACTTAATACGTGGATCATCAATCACCATGGAAAATGGCGGGATTGAACCATCATCAACAATGATAATTTCAATATTCTGATAGGTCTGTTGCAAAACACTATGGACCGCCCGCTGGAGTAATTCCAAACGATTTTTAGTCGGAATAATGACTGAAACTAAGCCTAGATTCATGGAAAATAATATACCAGTGAAATTAAGTAACACTATGATAGATATTGGCAAGCCGTTCTGCTTGAATACCAACATCATATTCTTTTTCGACTCGATGACGACCGGCTTGTGATATACCTGGCCATTTATCTACATTATTTAATAACCATCGAATGCTTTCTTCCAAACCATAGGCATCTCTTTCATCAGCAAGCAAACCCGTTTTTCCTTCCGAGATAACTTCAGGTATATCACAATGACGAGTACCTACAATTAACATCCCGGTTGCTGCCATTTCAATAATACTCATCGGTATGCCACCTTCACAATCACCATCACTAGCCGTCACACTCGGCGATAAAAAAATATGATGTTGATACGCTTCTTTAATTAATCTTTCGTGATTTTGATAACCTAATAATTTGGTATTTTTTTGCAAACCATTTGCTTCAATCGCTTTAAGTATTTTTTGTTTTTCCTGGCGAGCATTTCTTGTTGACCGAGTACCACCAATGATAGTGATCTCTAATAATACATCGTGTTTTATTCGCCCCAAGGCTTCAATCGCATAAGGAATACCTTTTTTTTCTAAAAAACTTGCCGCAATCAATACACGCAATGTTTGACTGGGATGCCAGTCCCTCAATTTAAAAACAATATCCTTAACAGCGACCCCCAGGTGTTGCACGATGGTTTTTTCAGGAGGGCAACCTAAGGCTTGAATCGATTTAGCCATATAAGGTCCTTCACATAAAACCCGGTCTACAGATTGAAATAACTGATGATATCTTTTCTCCCAACGCCCGTCTTGCTTAGGCAAATAATTCACATCATAGCCATAATATGTAACAAGATGAGGAATATCCAAGCGCTTTACCGCACCAATATCCTGCCAAGCCATATTACCGAAATGTGAGTGCAAAATTTGAGCTTGGTATTTTTTCATTTCGCGCACGGAAAATGCGAGATGATTTCTAAGGCCCAGTTTTCTGAACCCTTTGTCAAGCCAAATCCGCGTTTTAGTAAGTTCAGATAATGAATGTATGTTGGGTAGCAAGAATTGATCTTTATTTATGGTTTTTTCACACAAGATATGTGGCACAATATGGTCAGGAAGGAAACGGATTTGGTTATAAATCCAGTTTTCGGTTTGAGGCAACCATTCAGAAACACTATGGAATACAGCTGTCATATTTTTACACACATGTTGAATTAGTTTCTATTGTTTTTTGTTGCAGATATTACGAAAATAACAAAAATATATTAATATTTTCTTTTTAACTCAGATAAAATTCACATAATTATATAAAGATAAGGATTATATTCAATGAAATCAATCAATCATAAATTTGCCACAACCATATGAAGAAAAGGATCTTGTCGTGACAGAAAAATCACCATTAATCGATGCACAAATCACCTTTATCGATAAAGTCTCGTTCCGAAACACTACAGCAGAACATTGCTCATTAGATAGTGCATTAGCCCGCACGGTTTATAAAAATGTATTAGCACCGATGGACTCGCCACCTTACCATCGAGCCATTGTCGAAGGTTTTTTAATTCAAGCGGAAGACTCGAAAGGAGCAAGTGACCAAAACCCGATTAGCTTTAAGGTAACAGGTGAAGTAAAACCTGGTGAATCAAAATCCCCCATACCACAGGGCATGCAAGCCATACGTGTATCCACCGGTAGCATTGTTCCTGAGGGTGAATTTTCTATCGTTAGGATGTGGGAAGCTGAAATAGACGGTCAGTCGTTTCAGATTAAGCGCCCTTTTCCCGCCCGGTTTTTTATTGAAGACTGTGGCTGTGACGTTGAAAAAAATACCATGATCTGCTCAGCAGGCACAACACTCAATGCTACGGATATCGGCACTCTGGCTAGCTTGGGCATCACCGATGTTAGCGTTGCGACTAAGCCCAGCTTAGGCATTTTCTCGTCGGGCGATGAAGTTATTCCTTACACAGCACCATTTCAGCAAGGGAAAATATACGACTGCAACTCCGTCATGTTATCCGCCGCTGCTCATGGCGCAGGTGCCATCCCCACTTTCAAAGGCATCATGAACGATGATTTTGAACAATTTGTTAAGCAAGCTAAACAAGCACTCAACACATCAGACATGTTGTTGATCTCAGGAGGAACAGCCGCCGGTGGTAAAAATTTTATTTCTGACTTGATTCGAGAAATCGGTGAATTAATCATTGACGGCGTTCCTATGCGATCCGGTCGCCCGTTAATCATGGGTATTGCCAATCAAAAACCCATCGTTTGTGTTGCCGGCCATCCACCAGAAGCCTTACGTGGTTTTCAGCTATTTGCCGTACCCGCCATTCAAAAACTCATGGGAGTCGATCTGGAACTCCCTGAAGACCGCTCCTCACAACCTTAGTGTGATATACCAAGCTGCAAATGATTGCAACTAACAATCATTTGCAGTAAATATTATTCAATGCGTCGTTCACCATTTATGTACCTTAATTTAAGCATTTTAAACCCCAAAATATATCTTAGCGGTGCCATGGCCATCGGTGGCCTGCAAATGATCGACGGTATGCTTGCCTGGTATGCAGTGCAAACAAACATAGCAACCGCTTTCTCTTTGTTAGAGTTGCTTTGGTTTCTTGTATCTATCCTGTATTTTACTGCATTTTGGCAAAGGCAACAGCCAAATCAGGTACCGAGCTGTTACTTGATTTATTATCTTGGCAGTTGGTTATATGGTAGTTATTTATTGGCAAATACGCGGGATACAGAACCGCTGACGCTACCATCTGGCTATATTTTAATCGCAATAGTCTTTGGTATTTTCTATTCAACACTGGGCTATCGGCATTATCAAAAATATAGATAAGAAATAGGTGTATATCATTACACCATATAAACATCAAAACGGGTATTTTTACTTTCGATGTAAAATGAAGGCTCAGCCCCCACCAGGCTATCGGCATATTTAGGTCGTTTTACGACAACACGCTGCACAGCCCTTTGCAATGCCAGCTGAAACAAATCATTCACATCGGTATCCCCCCCAACCAATGCACGTAAAAGCCGCATTTCTTTTTTTACCAAGGCATTGTTTTTTCGTTCAGGAGCTGGATACATCGGATCCATATAAATGACTTGAAAAGCATATGAAGTTGGCAAATTTTTCAAATACGTTATGGCATCAACGTTAAGCATCGTCAACCGTGTTTGTATTATGTCAGCAATCTGTGGATGCGCTCTTGCCCGCTGCATGGCATCCTGAACCAGTGTCACCAAAATTTCCGAGCGCTCTAACATGCACACGGAACACCCTAATCCAGCAAGCACAAATGCATCTTTTGCTAAACCAGCCGTTGTATCAAGTACGGTTGGGGTTTTTCCTTTTTTCAAACCAACCGCTTTTGCTAACGCTTGTTTTCGCCCTCCTCCCATGCGATAGCGAAACCCCACAGCACCTTGAGTAAAATCGAGGTACAATGGTTTCATTCTAATATCCGCGCAATAATGAAGCTCGATACCCGCCAAGGTCATCAATAAAAAAAAACCATCCGAACGTTTCTGCACAGATTCAAAATGTTGAAACGGTATAGCTAACTTTAAAGCTAAACCTTTCGCTTGCTCCAATAAACTGGAATCAACCACACTTATTACAACTAAACCGTCATTTTCCTGTCTAATCATATAAGTAATTTTATCTTTTCCACACAGACTCTAGGACCGATACGGCGTCACTTCTAATTGACGGAATGGCTATTGCAAACAAATTATCTGTAACAAACGGTGTTTTCTAAGCAATCATGCGTACATGATGACATGTTCCTAGTTCCATCACCAACCCGCCATGAAAAGTCATCGGTTTCGCATCATATAATTTCATCAATCAAGCAAAAAGGAGTTGGCAAATGCGACCGATCACTGATGCATCTACCCCAACCAATCGCACCCTATGGTACAAATTAACAATCGCCTTATCGTGCTTAATTTTTCTTTTCACTCAAAATAGTTACGCGATCCAAAGCTCAGCAAAGGACAAATCATCCACAAGTGACGAACTTAAATCATTTTCTTTCAAGAAAAATTCAAAACTCGAGAAAGGTGTTTTCCTCGTTGCCACCAAAACACTCGATAATAGCCCCTTTGATAAATCCGTTATTTATGTCACTCAATATGGCTCATCAGGCACCTATGGACTCATAATTAACCGACGACTTCCTATGGCGGTCAACGAAATCGTCCCTGAAGCTAAAAAATCAGGGGACGAAAATAATTTATTTTTTGGCGGACCCATGCATGCTCGATATTTATTTATATTAACCGAAACCAATGAGACCACTGGATTACACCCGGTCAATCACGGCATCTATTTCGGTGCTGGCCCGGCCATTGTGCCGCGTCTGGAAAAATCTGATAATCAGCATTCTATTCGAACTTATGCCGGTTTTTCTAGCTGGGGACCCGGACAAATTGAGCAAGAAATAAAAAGTGGCAATTGGCTTGTTACCCCCGCGAATTCCGAGCAATTATTCAATAGAAATCCTGAATTGCTTTGGACTCAATTGTATAAAAACTGGGGTGGCGATTGGATATAAAGCATTTTCCAGCCTATGAGCCTACATACGAGAGCATTCTTACTAAGAAATTACTTTTTCCTCAATGATTGCTCTCAGTTGCATTTTCTCGGCCGACGACAAGAGCGACTTAGGCCATTGGTAAGCCAACCGCTTTTTAATATAAAATAAAAAAGCACTTTTTGTTTCGGTCACCTTAGTTACTGCCTGCCAGTCAAATTCAACCGTTCCTCCTGTTTCGCTAAATCCTAAGCCATTTCGTGAAATAAAATAATGAAATGGTGCGACCCGATGGTTTGGCTTATTTTGATCCCGCCACAACATCGTATATTGAATCATCGGAAACACAACAAATGCGTAAAGCAAACCTGAAGCCAACAACAGCTGATTGGATACCTTTGCAAACAATGGCTGAAAAAAAGTCGCTGACGGTATAAGACCTAATGCATAGATAATAAACGGAATACCAAGGAAGAAAAAATAAAAAACTTTACTGCTTTGACGTCGTAAAAAACGGACTCGTTCAATCCAAAAAAGATGAGGCAATGATGCATCAAACGTTTTACTTATTTGGCTCACAGGCGGGCTATCTTTATCCATATTTTTGCAATCGCAATAAATCTGTCACATATACCCGTAGCGCTTGAAATTTAGGCTTTATTGCAGTTCTATTTTTGCCCTGACTGTGTTGGCAATCCTCGCAATAATCCCGATATTACTCGTCGTTTCGCCTGGTCAGAACAAAAATATACCTCGCACTCAATACCTCAATCTCAAACACTACGGGTATATTTAATATGATTATAGTTTTCTCGACTATTCAATTTTCCACGCTTTCCACTTATACTAAGAATTTACAATCATCCCATTACGGATTATAAATAATGCACCGTCAATATTTGCTGACCCAATTGAATGCCTACTATACTCGCGACAAGCAAGAACGTGCAATGCATGCCCAGACCCTTGCCTTTGTCGAACGCTCAAAAAGCGTTTTTAAAAACTGGAACCTAGCCGGCCATATCACTGGCTCCGCTTGGGTGCTGGACAAAGATTATAGCCATGTGCTGCTCACCCACCATAAAAAACTCAACCAATGGTTTCAACTGGGTGGTCACTCTGACGGTAACCCTGAAACCTTTCAAGTTGCGCAAAGGGAAGCCATGGAAGAATCGGGTCTACTGGATATTGGCGCACCGAACGAAATGATTTTCGATATTGATATTCATACCATCCCCGCCCGCAAAGAGGAACTTGAGCATTGGCATTATGACATTCGATTTTTATTTGAAGCGGATCGTCACGCCCCATTACAGGTCAGCAATGAATCCCATGCACTCGCCTGGGTCGCGCTAGATAGGGTCAGTGAAAAAACAAATGAGCCCTCTATACAGCGTATGGTTAAAAAGACACTCGCCTTAAAAACCACCGGACAAAGTAAATTGCTAGACAATGCTCCCGTATGAAAATTAGCCGCTTGGTTACTGCCCGGCAATCGCCATATTATCCAACAGCATCGATCCGACTTGAATATTGCGCCGTCTATCCACATCATTACCAATCATTTGTATGTTTTTAAACATATTACGCAAATTACCCGCAATGGTAATCTCCTCCACCGGAAATTGAATTTCGCCATTTTCCACCCAGAAACCCGCAGCCCCTCGTGAATAATCGCCAGTGATATGATTAACACCCTGCCCCATTAACTCCGTTACCAACAGTCCTGTGCCCATCATTTTGAGTAGTTCAGCTTGGCTTTTCATCTCGCGACTTGAAACGATCAAGTTATGTGTGCCACCCGCATTCCCCGTAGTTTGCATATTCAAGCGTCTCGCCGAATAGCTGCTGAGAATATAGCCCAACAACACACCGTCTTTGACTACGTCTCTGGCTTGGGTTATCACACCTTCACTATCAAATGGCGCGCTGCCCAGCGCCCCTTTCAAATGTGGCTGCTCCTCAATATGGAACCATTCAGGAAATAATTGCTGATTGAGTGAGTCCAGCAGAAATGATGTTTTCCGATATAAACTACCGCCACTAATCGCCCGCGTAAAATGTCCCAACAAACCGGAAGCCGCCTCCGGTGCAAACAAAATAGGAGCTTGCTGAGTTGGCAAACGACGACCATTCAGGCGAGCCAAGGTCCGTTGAGCTGCTTTTTCGCCCACAGATTTAGCAGAATCTAAGTTCGCATGATTACGCGCCGCCGTATACCAGTAGTCTCTTTGCATAATGTCACCATCCTGGCCAATGACACTACAACTGATACTATGCCGTGTCGTCGGATAACTGCCAGAAAACCCATGTGAATTACCATACACATGAACCCCTGAATGACTCGCCACCGAAGCCCCTTCTGAGTTAGTAATCCGCGGATCATATTGCCGCGCAACTTGCTCGCACTCAAGCGCTAATTCCAGTGCTTGTTCACTGTCTAGCTCCCAAATATAATTCAGTGCTAAGTCAGGATAGTCCCAAGCCATTAGCGCTTTATCAGCCAATCCTGAATACACGTCTTCCGCCGTATACTTTGCAATGCTACACGCGGCCGCGACGGCTTCACGAATCGCATCAGAATTAAAATCTGATGTGCTTGATGAGCCTTTTTGCTGACCCATAAAAACAGTAATGCCTAAACCTTTATCATGGTTATATTCCAACGTCTCCACATCACCTAAGCGCGCGGTTACCGACAAACCCGTTTCCACGCCAATCGCCACTTCGGCAGCGCTAGCCCCTTGTTTTTTAGCTTCCGTTAACGCGTTGTCGATAACATCCAGATATTGTGTTTGAAATTCATTCATTTGAAATCATATCACTTGTTGATGACAATAATTATAATTCGTCGAAATTATTTGTTAAGGAATCGACCCCATCGCCCATCCCTAAATAAAGTAGCACATATCACATGCTTGTACCGCCGATGGTTAAACCATCAATGCGCAACGTCGGTTGGCCGACGCCCACAGGCACACTCTGCCCTTCTTTGCCACAGGTGCCGACCCCTTCATCGAGCTTTAAATCGTTACCCACCATGCTAACCCGCGTTAAAACATCAGGCCCATTACCAATCAAGGTCGCCCCTTTCACGGGCCTTGTCACTTTTCCGCCTTCAATGAGATACGCTTCACTCGCGGAAAAAACAAACTTCCCAGAGGTGATATCAACCTGACCACCCCCAAAATTGACAGCATAAAGCCCTTTATCGATGGAGGCGATAATTTCCTCGGGGGTATGCGATCCTGGCAGCATATAAGTATTAGTCATACGAGGCAAAGGTAAATGGGCATAAGATTCACGCCGACCATTTCCTGTCGGTGCGACCCCCATGAGTCGAGCATTCATTTTATCTTGTAGATATCCCTTTAGTATGCCGTTTTCTATTAGGGTGGTGCATTGGGTTGGTACCCCTTCATCATCAACACGGAGTGAACCACGCCGTTCTGCCAAGGTACCATCATCGACAACCGTGCATAGTGACGATGCTACTTTTTCACCAACACGTCCTGCAAACGCAGAGCTACCTTTTCGATTAAAATCACCTTCCAGACCATGACCAATCGCTTCGTGTAATAAAATACCCGGCCAACCTGGCCCAAGCACCACATCCATGGTACCGGCAGGTGCTTCAACCGCCTCTAAATTTAATAGTGCTTGGCGAACGGCTTCGCGAGCAAAACCTAGCGCTCTGTCGTTATCAAGAAAATAACCATAAGCAACGCGACCACCCCCACCAGACGAGCCTTGTTCTCGCCGACCATTTTGCTCAGCCACCACACTGACACTCATCCGTACCAGCGGCCGAACATCCGCCGCCAAAGTACCATCAGAAGCCGCCACTAACATCACTTCTTGGGTACCAACCAAACTCACCATCACTTGCTGAATGCGCGTGTCAAGCCGTCTTGCTTCACGATCAACCGATTCCAGTAAGCGTATTTTTTCCCGTTCATTCAGGGTACTGATAGGATCAATGGGAAGATATAAATCATGCCCCGCGCCATTGCTGCCCCAGGCACTCAATCGACCTTGCTGCCCTTGTCGGGAGATCGCCCGCACTGTTTTCGCTGCCTGCTCTAGCGCCGGCAACGTTATTTCATCAGAATATGCAAAGCCAGTTTTTTCGCCACTCATGGCTCTGACACCGACCCCTCTTTCAATGCCGAAAGTACCATCTTTAACAATACTATCTTCTAACGACCAAGACTCATACCGACTCACTTCAAAATATAAATCCGCGTTATCAACACCACGATGTGTCATTAAATGATTAAGTACATTTGATAAATCACTCTCACCGAGCCCCGCCGGTGAAAAAATTAATTGCTTGGCAATTTCTATCTCTGAGTTCATAAAATAGTCACTAAAACTTTCGATGATCAATACTAGGAAAATTCCGCCTGACACTTGCCATTCGCTCTTGATCAATATCAGCGACGACAAAGCCAGACCCTCGAGGCAATCGATCAAGCACCATGCCCCACGGATCAACAATCATGCTATCTCCATGTGTTTCCCGTCCATTTATATGAAATCCGCCTTGTGCTGCCGCGATCACATAACAAAGATTTTCGATGGCACGTGCCCGAATAATGATTTCCCAGTGCGCTTTTCCGGTGATGGCGGTAAATGCAGAGGGCACGGCAAATATTTCTGCCCCTTTATCAAGCATAGACCGAAACAATTCAGGAAATCGTAAATCATAACAAACCGCTAATCCAATGCGACCAAATGGGGTATCAACCACCACCACCGACTCACCCGCTTCAATAGTCCTCGATTCGGTATAACTTTCACCACTATCGACAACATCCACATCAAATAAATGGGTTTTATCATATCGTGCGACTCGCACGCCTTGATCATTAAAAACTAAACAAGCCGCCCGCACTTTATTTGCATCATCCGCCGCTAAAGGAATCGTCCCCCCAATTAGCCAGATCTTTTGCTTAGCGGCCTGCTCAGCCAAAAACACCTGGATTTGCCCATCACCATCCTGCTCTCGAGTTTTCACATTATCCTGCTCGGAATTTCCCATTAATGCAAAGTTTTCTGGCAACACAACGAGTTTCGCTCCGGCATCAACGACGCGGCCAATTAAACGCTCCGCTTCAATCAAGTTAGCACTCACATTAGGACCCGATGCCATCTGGATAGCCGCTACCCGCTTCATCAAACTTTTTACCTCCGTACTTTTCCTAAAAACATATAGAAAAATTAATAAAAAAAACAACACTAACAGCCGATGAGCATTAACCGCTGTCCTTATACCTTACATGACATAACCTCGCAATGGAAAATAATCCTGCCTATGCGAGCATCGAATAAAAAACATCGCCTAATATACCATCGAAGCACGGCATTCTTTTTTAAAAATCTGAATCGCCTAAAAAATCATCTGAATGATCAAAAAAACGTTCGACTCGTTTAATTTCTGGTTTTTCCCAAGACCCTGTGACTTCATATTGCACCGCACTTAAATCCTCGAATTGAGGCTCAAAAAATTTTTGTACAACAAAAATTGCCACGCCAGTGACAATCGGCTGCACGGCGGTGAAAAAAGCACCCAATAAAGGAATACCTTCGCCTATTTTAGGAACAACGGTCACCACCTGGTCATAATTCTTCCCAATAAGATTGATCCGCCCCGCGATATCCACCTTGGCGATCGGGCTGTTAATCAGCAAACCACTGGTATAGGCATTACCCATCTTAATATCATATTCCCCTCTGATTTCATCAAAGTTGAAACCTTTCTCAAAAATCCTTGGCAACGACTGCAAACTCAGCAAACCAAATATACGACCCGCCGTCCCTGGATTAATATCGATTAAGTTTCCCTTATCGATAGAAACAACCACCTTGCCTGTTAAGCTCTCTAACGAGAAGTCCATTGGACTTCCTTGCCAAGTCGCCCTCACGTTGATATCCGTCGCACCGCCCTCCAAGGTTCCAGTATATCCCCATTCCGATAACGTATCTCCAAAATTGGCACTCGTCATATTAATATTAAATATGGACTGTTGCTCACCTTTTATCTGTAGCCAATCTCCGACAGCATTGATTTGCACAGTCGGAGATTCCATTGTCAATTTATTTAATCGCATACCATGCTTGCTACGTGATGCAATCAAAGTCAATTGACCCAAATTAATTTGATCCACAAAAAATACTTTACTCGTTATTCTTATTTCGGGTAATTCACGTGGATCGATGTGCTTTTTACGCCGCTGACTGGAGTCCGTTTTTACATACAATCGGTCAAGTTCCATAATCAGTGGCGCACTTTTCCATACGGTCGGCGCAAATATTTTACCCGCCAGTTCCGGCCCAGAGGTATGTATCGACCATCCCTGAGCACTTTGAGAAGCCTGTAAATAAACATCATGAAACATGTGACCTAAAAATTCTAGCTCATCTATTTGCAAATCAAAAAACTGCGAACCCGCATTCGCACCAGCCGATTGGATCAATGGACTCACCGGATTATTTAATAGTTTTTGCCAGGCAGTATAAGAGAAACTCTCGAGTTGACCGACATAATGAAAACCGTTTTCACTGGGTATATTCGCTAATGCGCCAAAAGCCATACCTCCCCGCTCTAACCACTGCGTTTGATTCACCGCACTAAACTGGAAAATACTATCAATGGAACCGTATTTTATTCTTAAAAACCGTGTCATCCCTGATAATTCCGCATCCACCAATAATGACTTTTCTTCGCCAATGGTTTTATTGGCCGGTGACGGCAAATCAATACGTAATCCTTTCAATTCCGAAGCTAACATCAGTTTAATCGGTCTAGCCGATTCAGAAGATTCAACAGGGACGAATAAATTGACTTTCAGGTCGGTATTACCTGACAAGTGATCGCCAATATTCGGCTGACCCACAAAATGAGTCAGCAAAGAATCAATTTGATTATGATTGACTTGTGCATCCGCATGAAAAAAAAAAGACCGCCCATCACCGTGATCAAGTGTTTCAATATCCAAGACTAAGGGTATACCGACTAAATCCGCGTTGATATTTTTTGCTTGAATACCCTGTTTATCAAACATAAGTCGTCCATTGATATGATTCAAATCGAGTTTATAACTATCCGCTGTCAGATGATTATTGATAAAATCAATATTACCCTTAACAAAACTGTCGGCGGGATTGGCTAACGGAATCGCTAACTGTATATCAAGCGCACTGACACCAACAATATGAAAAGGCCTTAAGTGCTTGGCAAATACTTTCTCTAAGGGACTATTATGCAGAAAATTCAGTTTATCCAGACTCGGACCAAAAACTTGGCCATTGATATTGAGCAGTAAATTCACCGGATCAAACTCATCAATATACACATGAGCTTTTTTAATTCGATTATTGGCAATCCTCCCTTGATCCGCAATAAAATCTAATTGATTTCCACTCAGTGATAACTTACCCACAATATTTGTCACAGGTGGCCAACCTGGCACATAATCCAATACACCATTGGCTATCGCTGCTTTCACCAGAAATGTGCCTGATTGCTGCTTAAAAGGAAAGTTTTTCAATCTGCCATTAATCTTGATTTGACCATTTTTGATATAACCGCCCTTGATCGATCGATCAAGCCAATGAACCGTTGCTGGCTTCATCAGTTGTACTGGATAAAATCTAGCAGATTGAACCAGGTCCGCCGTGCTGAAATTCATAGAGAAATCTAAAAATGGCGAAGAACTATCGTGAGGTATTAATAGGTTTAAGCGACTATGAAAAGCCGCATCATCAGTAAATATATCAATATTATTCGCTCGAATTTGCCAATGATCTAACTGCTTCTGCCAAAAAATCTCTCCCGTTAAACTGGCTAACTGAAGAGGATTTGCAAACATATGAGAATAATTAAGCTCCCAAGTTTTGCTATCGAGAGAAATGGAACCACTACGTTCAGATAGCAATAAATTACCTTTGATATTTTTTATGCCAGGAACTTTACCCAAGGCCGATACCGATACATTGTTAAAATCTGCCTGCACCAAAAACTCATCAGAAGATAATCGCTTAACAACATTGACGTCGTGTAATTCACCACGAAGGCGCATATCATGCAATAAATTGACAGCAGGTAACTCAGGCACGAACAACCCAGCCATATGAATCAAATCCTGCACATCCATATAAGAAACATTTAACTTAACTAAGTTTCCCCTGGACGTAACCTGCAAGCCTAATACTATTTCAGGACTGAATTTTTGGGTTTGTTTCACAACAAAATTATCGATAATTAATTGCCATTCTTCCTGCGATTTATTTAATAAAAAATTTCCGGCCCCCTGCTCAAAATGCATTAACCTGTTGGGATTTTTTCCATGTAAAAGTAAATCACTCGCTAATATTTCACCTCGGATAGAAGTTAATTTTGCGGCCTCCCAATGACTCCATGCCTTCACAAATGCTCGACCTTCTGACACCGGGTGTGATTCATATCCTTTTTGATTAAGCAATTGCCTAATCGATATACCAGAGGCCTCGATAAAAATATCACCCGACCAATAATCCGACGCTAATATATTACCGGACAAATCCATGGAAAATTTTAATTGATGGCCAAGTTCATTAGGCAGCTCGATGGAACCATCGATTTGGTGACGTTGTTGATCATTTTTGATTTGCAAATTAACGGCAGAAAATGTCCAAGGCTCAGCCTTAAGTTTTTCATCAATCCAAATAAATTCACTCTCTTTAATTTCTAATACACTTTGGCCAAACAACCAGTCCGACCAAAACCTATTCTCTTGATCGGTTTGCGATAAGCCACCGGACTCAATACCCGCCAAAGATAAATAACCATCGGCTTGACGCGTCAACACTAAACGAGCACCTTCAATGGTTAATGCACCGGGTACCACATAACCTTGACGAAGTGACTCCAATAATTTAATACCAAGCTTTATGCTTTTAAATTGGGTAATCGTATGTTCACCATCCGTCGATAACAACCGAACATCCTCTAATACCAGTTGAGGCTTGATATAACTCCATTCGGCAGCAAGGGCGCTAATTTCAATACGCCAACCCTGCTCAACACTAAGCCAAGCTTCAATTTCTTCTTTATAGGTGTCAACATCCGGGACAATAAATCGGATAGCGGAAATACCAATCGCAATGACTATGAGGGTCAGCGCAAGAGTATACCATACGGAAAAACAGCAAAAACGGATACTTTTATATATGGGTTTCACTGCGTAGATAAATCAGCTGGGTACAACTTGAAATGCCGATTTTATCCCCAGCTTTCGAACAGACAATCTCGCTAGTACTTTTGGTGGGCTAATGATTTGGTATCTGGTAAATTTAATATTCATCATCATATCAACATACGCAATATATCGATAAGAAATCATTTTTTCCGTTTAACGCCGAAAAATAATTCGCTATAGATATAGATAAAAACAGATTCAGTCAATTAATTTATCTAAGAAGCACTGAACTACATCAAAACCACATCGTAAAGTTCTTGAGTATATTGCATCTCCACTTGAAATTTAATCGGTTTACCAATAAAAGCTTCTAGCTCAGCAACACTTGACGACTCTTCATCGACCATCAGGTCAATCACATTTTGGCTCGCGAGCACTAAAAACATTTTCGCCTCATACTGCCTGGACTCCCGCAGTATTTCTCGAAACACTTCATAACATACAGTCTCTGGCGTTTTTACGGTTCCTCTACCACTGCAAACCGGACACGACTCACAAAGCACACGCTCTAAACTTTCTCGCGTTCTTTTACGGGTCATTTGCACTAAGCCTAACGACGATACCTCACTGATGGTGGTTCTTGAGTGATCATTTTCAAGATTACGCTCTAATGCTCTTAACACTTGCCGTTTATGCTCATCATCTTCCATATCGATAAAATCGATAATGACAATCCCGCCCAGATTGCGCAACCTTAATTGTCGAGCAAGTGCATGAGTGGCTTCAAGATTCGTTTTAAAAATCGTCTCTTCTAAATTTCTATGCCCGACAAAAGCCCCGGTATTCACATCAATGGTGGTCATCGCCTCTGTTTGATCTATCACCAGATGCCCTCCCGACTTCAACTGTACTTTTGGCTGTAAAGCACGCTGTAATTCATCCTCAATAGAATACAGATCAAAAATTGGGCGGGGTCCTGAATAATATTCAATACCCGGTAATAGCTCTGGGATAAATTTCCCAACAAATTTAGTGGCTTTTTGATACGTTTCCCGAGAGTCAATGCGAATTTTATCAATACGAGTCCCGACCAAATCTCTAATGGCCCGCATGGCTAACTGCCAATCTTCATGAACAAGGCTGGCGGGTTTTGCGGATTGTATTTTCTCCTTAATGGAATCCCATACCCTATTTAAAAATACGATATCCGCTTGAATTTCTTTCTCTTGTGCGCAATCTGCCGCCGTACGTATAATATACCCGCCCTCTCCATTTTCACTAACATATTGGGCAACAATACTTTTTAACCGCTGGCGCTCTTCTTCGCCTTCCACCTTTTGCGACACACCAATGTGCAAGGTATAAGGCATATACACTAAGAATCGAGCCGGAATGGTAATATTTGTTGTTAAACGTGCGCCCTTAGTACCTAATGGATCTTTCACAACTTGTACTAATAAGGTTTGGCCAGTTTGCACCAAATTAGTGATTAGTGGAGGCTCTGCTTTTTTATCATCCGGTTCATCGAATAAGCGACTAAGAATATCTGACGCATGTAGGAAAGCGGCACGGTCTAAACCAATATCAATGAAAGCCGCTTGCATGCCAGGCAGCACCCGCGTTACCTGCCCCTTGTAAATGTTACCCACCAAACCCCGCTTACGTTCACGCTCAATAAATATTTCTTGTAAGACACCGTTCTCTACCATTGCAACCCGTGTCTCTTGCGGTGTTACATTGATGAGAATTTCTTCACTCATATTATTTTCCTTGTTATAGGGGTGATTACAGTCTACATACCCAAATGCGAAATGCAGGTTAAAAAAATTCTCATGTCCCCTTATTCTATATAGAATTAAGACAAAAACACGGGTTCTATTTGACTTTTTTTAACGGTAGGAATTAGGCGACGCAATCACTTCTCGGTTTCGCATCCTGTCTGTGCCTAAAGCGCCTACTGTTGCTAGCCCATTCTCCGACTGTTGAAATAGGCTAAGCGCGTTTGCAGAATTTTTATAATGTTTGGATACCAAATTCGGCCAACAGTTCGACAGTTTCATAAATAGGTAAGCCCATCACACCGGAATAACTGCCGACTAAATGCGCAACAAATATCGCGCCTAATCCCTGTATGGCATAACCGCCAGCCTTATCTCGTGGCTCACCCGATGCCCAGTAAGCCTTTCGTTCAGCCGCTGATATTTTACGCAGAGTGACCTGGCTTTGCTGTAAGACCACTTTTTGCTTCTGGTCTGACACCACCGCCACCGCAGATAATACTTCATGAGTTTGCCCGGCCAACATGGATAACATGCGATCGGCCTCCCTTTGGTGCGGTGGCTTTTCTAAAATGTGCTGATCGAATGCCACCACCGTATCGGCCGCCAATACGACAATAGATTGCTGTTTTTGAGGCAACGAGTTAAACGCCGCATTGCCTTTGGCCAAGGCATTACGTTTGACATAACAACTTGCAGATTCACCTGGCTGGTAACATTCTTGGTACGCATTTTCAATGACGTCAAAGTTGACATGAATTTGATTCAATAGGGCCTGACGCCTGGGAGAAGATGAAGCGAGTAAAAGCTGAGGAGCGGCTTGTGAGCTATCATTTGAGATCATTTCAAACTACGACCGGTGGTAGGGATGTCCCTGTAAAATCGTCCAGGCACGATACAACTGCTCGGCCACAATGACTCGCACTAAAGCATGCGGAAAAGTTAACGAGGATAACGACCAAATAACATCGGCTTCTTGTAAGCAACGTTTCGCCAGGCCATCAGCCCCACCAACGATCAAAGCCACATTGCTACCTCTCTGCATCCAATTAGCCACCTGTTGAGATAAATGGTCAGTTGTCCACGCCTTGCCTGACGGGTCTAACATGACCTTCAAGGTATTATTAGGTATGGCACGCAAGATATTATCAGCCTCTTCTTCCTTCATGGTATCCGGGTTCGCTGTTTTACGCCGCTTTGCCGCATCGACGTCAATTAAATACACACCCAGTTCACGAGGCATCCGCTTGCAAAATTCAGTGTAAGCCTCATCCACCCAAGCTGGCATACGCTTACCCACCGCCACCAGATAAATACGCATCAGCTATTGCTTGCCTAGCTCATTCATAGCCGGTGTGCTCCACAAGCGCTCTAGCTGATAAAAATCTCTTGTCGCCTGCTGCATCACATGTACAACAATATCACCCAAATCCACTAACACCCATTCACTATCTTTATCACCTTCAACACCGATGGGTAGACATCCTTGTTTTTTGGCTTGTTCAACCACATTATTTGCAATACTTTTCACGTGCCGACTGGAATTGCCTGTGGCAATAATCATCACATCTGATACGCTACTGAGCCCCAAAACATCCAGCACAACAATGTCATTTGCCTTTAAATTTTCCAGTGCATTTTTTACAAGGAGAGTTAATGCATCTAGCTGCATAGTTTTTTTTACCTTTGATAAATTTCATTCATTTTTATATATTCGAAAACCGAGTCAGGCAACAAAAATCGAGGACACTGACCCAACTTCACCATCTGCCGAATTCGAGTGGCAGAAATCGCTAACTGCGTGACCGGACTGGTGATCACTTTGCCGTAGGGAACGGAAAGTAAATCACGCACATCTTCCGCATAATGTTCTTTTAAGCGAGTCATCATGGCACTTTGCGCCGCCCCTCGCCAACCGGGGCGATGCGCCACCACAATATGCGCCAAAGATAAAATTCGTTGCCATTGATGCCATTGATCAAGCCCTTCAAAAGCATCGGAACCTAAAATTAAATACAAGGCATCAGAGGGATAATCCGCACGCAGTGACACCAAGGTATCCACCGTATAGGAAGCTCCACCACGGATAAATTCTCGCTCATCAACCACTAAACTTGGCTCATTCGCCACCGCTAAATGCAACATGGCTAATCGTTGCTGTGCGCGAGCGGATGGCCCTTCACGATGGGCAGGCAGATAACAAGGGATCATTCTTACTTCAGTCAAACCCAAAGCTTGCTGTATATCCAAAGCAATCCTCAGATGACCATAATGTATCGGATCAAATGTGCCACCGAATAGACCAATTAAATGCAAAGGCTATTCTCTTATTTGACCATCACCAAACACCACAAATTTTTGTGACGTCAAGCCTTCCAACCCAACCGGTCCTCTGACATGGAATTTATCCGTACTGATGCCAATTTCTGCACCTAACCCATATTCAAAACCATCCGCAAATCGCGTCGAGGCATTAATCATCACGGAACTAGAATCCACTTCAGCCAAAAAACGACGCGCCTGGCTATAATCTTCCGTGACAATGGCATCGGTATGTGCCGAACCATATTGATGGATATGTTCGATCGCTTGCGTCAAATCCTGGACCACACGTATCGATAAAATAGGCGCCAAATATTCTGTATACCAATCATCGCAAGTGGCCGCCTTTATGTTTTGCTGAAGAATCGTTTGGGCCGCGTCACAAACACGTAACTCAACACCCTTTTGCTGATAAATGTCCACCAGAACGGGTAATACTTGCGGTGCGATGGCTTGCGACACCAAGAGCGTTTCCATGGTATTACACGTGCCGTAACGCTGAGTTTTTGCATTGACGGCAATGGCAATTGCTTTATCAAAATCAGCACTGTCATCAATATACACATGACAAACCCCATGCAAATGCTTGATCACTGGAACGCTGGCTTGCTCGCTCACACGCTCAATTAATCCTTTACCCCCGCGTGGTATAATCACATCGACATAGGATTTCATTTGCACCAGTTCACCCACCACAGCACGATCTGTCATTTCAACGACCTGGACGGCGTGAGCTGGCAGCTCCGCCGCCAATAAACCCGACTTGATGCATTGAGCAATCGCTTGATTGGAATGTATCGCTTCGGAGCCACCACGTAAAATCACCGCATTACTCGACTTCAAACACAAAGCCGCCGCATCGACCGTGACATTGGGACGCGATTCATAAATAATACCGATCACACCGAGCGGCACCCGCATTTTGCCCACCTGAATACCCGATGGTCGATAACTCAAGTCACTCAGCGTGCCAATCGGATCAACTAATGCCGCCACCTGTCGAACCCCTTCGATCATGCTGACAACCCGCTCATCGTTCAACGCCAAGCGATCTAATAACGCGGCATCCAAACCTTGTTGACGACCCGCCACCAAATCGGTTTGATTGGCCGTTAAAATGCTCGTTTTTTGTTGCTCCATGGCATTAGCAATCGCCTCCAAGGCGGTATTTTTTTGGTGGGTTGTCATCACACTCATCAAGCGAGCCGCCCCTCGCGCTTGCTTACCCAACCCGGTCATGTAAGTTTTAATATCCATGCAATTAACTCAATTCAAATTCTGATAAAAATAAACGCTTGCCAGCCATTGCCATCGCCAGCATTAACAACGCCTCCCAAACGTTACCATGATCAATCCCCTTAATCATACGATCAATGCCACTGGCTTGCTGTAAATACAACTGCCAATGCTTCACTGAATGACGTTGCAACGCCGCACGCATAATATTCTCACGTTTTTTCCAGATCCGGCCCGCTTTTAGTACTTGCGCCATGGATTGCCCATTAGCCAATTGCTCGGCCATCAGCAACAACTGACGAATTTCCCTTGAAAATGCCCATAAAACTAAAATCACTTCGGTGCCAGAGTGTTTCATACGCTCCACAATTGCAACCACTTTTTTTATATGACCCAGTAATGCGCTATCAACCAAATCAAAAATGTCATACTGGGCGCTGTCGGCTGTCACGTCCAGCATGGTTTGTTCATCAATATGACGTTCATCGGATAAATTTAATTTTTCGATCTCTTGCACCGCCGCCAACAAATTACCCTCAACACGCTCAGCTAATAACTGGACAGCTTTGGGCGTTGCCGACAATCCTAAACGGCGCAGGCGATGCGCAATCCAGCCAATTAATTGTTGGCTATCCATCGGCCAAACAGCAACATGCACTCCAACTTTTTCCAGTGTTTTATACCATTTTGATTTTTGCCCAGCCGCATCAAGTTTAGGCATGGTTATCAACAACAAGTCATCCCCATTCAATTGCTCAGCATAAGCCAGTAAGGTTTTAGCGCCGACGTCGCCAGGCTTCGCTTGCTCTAATCGCAATTCAATTAACCGACGTTCACTAAATAGTGAAAGCGAATTTGAGGTATACAATAATTGCGTCCACTCAAAACTTCTGTCTACATGGAAAATAATGCGCTCCGTACAACCGCGTTGGCGTGCCAATTGCCGCAATTGATCCGTCAACTCATCTTTTTGAAATGGCTCATCACCCGTGATCAAATAAATCGGCGCTAATGTGTCTCGCCAATGCGCTTTCATTTGATCTGGCTTCAATATCATAATGCCTTGCCTAAATAAAAGAGGGCATTTTACCTTACTCTTACCTCCGTTTGGAAATCAAAGCCGAGTGACACTGGTGCAATTTACCCGCAAGAGGCGAGCGAAAATCACACAAAATAACATAATTAATTGATTTTACTATGATAAAATAACAGCCAGACATCGTGCTAAAAAACTATGACACGAAAACATGGAAATTCAAGAGAGTACGACTGACAATCAACCACCAACAACGAGCATAACAAAACCACTGAACAACGAAATGAACATGAGCTTACGCATTATTGTAGAACGGAGCGATACCACGATTCCCATGAGAAATTGCACAATTAATACGACAATCATGGCAGCCGCAATGACGTTAAAAAGTAAACTACCGTTAGCAAAGTGTAACTGAGCAAAACGGTGGTAAAGCGATGGGGTTGAGATTCGTAAAAATCCAACAGTCGGACCCGCTGACAAAGAAAAACAAATACGATGATCCATATCCGACCATTCCTAAGGCAGTGCATTCCTATTGAAATTATCTAGATTCACCAAACCAATCACATCCCACAACACGCTAGAGACTTGCGCGGCCTGATAAGGCTTCGTAATAATCGCTTTAGCCCCCGCTTTTTTCGCTTCCTCCGCCTTGTTCACCATTCCCATCGACGTTAGCATGATGATTTTTGCCTCAGGATCAAATTGTAAAATCTGAAGTAGCGCGGCGATGCCATCCAATTTAGGCATCACGATATCCATCAGCACCGCATCAGGTTGCACCTCGCGATACAAACAAGCGGCGCTTTCACCATCGCTTGCCTGAGCAACAATGTCAAAACCACTCGCTTCTAATTCTCTTTTTAGCATCATTAGCGTAAATTCAGAATCATCAACCGTCATGATACGAAGTTTTGAGTTAATGTGAGCCACTAAACACATCTCCTGGAAACAGCATATCGGTTAACGTCAATCGAATTTCTCCATCAATTTCAGGTAATTCAATTAGTTGGGAGACTTGACTATTATCATAAGCCGCGTCGGCTTGCCTCACTATCGATAATTCGGGCGGCGTCAATGATACCTTGAGTTTCTGACATTTCTCATCCGCCAAGGTATTGCCGGCAATAATATTCACGAGTTCGCCAATGGCACTATCCACTAACCCAGGATCAACCACGCTGCCTACCTCCATGCTCATCATATTCGCCACCAAATCCTGCCCCAAACCTTGCTCCACAGCGCAAGAAAGTAAACCATTAATATCACCGGCAAATCGAACACTCGCAATAATTAACACCTGCGGCGGCGGGTGAGTCATTGCGTCCATTGAATTTAGGGTGCCGTCAATTTTCATCATATATTTTAATATATTACATGTCGTTTCAGCGACCACATTTAACATAACACACTGCTGTGCTTCCATATCCATCGTCACAAAATCTCCTCGGCGCGATTAACAAGCCAATCAACCTTATTTAGCGAATCAAATTTCATGCCAGGAGCTGTGAAAATCGCTCAGGAAATTAATTTCTCAAAAAATATCTATTGGTGGGAAATGCTGGCAAGGCGTTGCAAAATATTTGAGCTGGTTTCTTGGTACAAATCGGATTTAATCATATCCTCTTCGACGTTTTTTGCTAAAGCCACCGAAGCATCAAAACTGTAATCACGGGTCACTCGAACTAACTGCTCGGGCAATAATAGATGGCCATCTCGGCCATAAACAATAAATTTAATTTGATAATTTAATTCATACTCCAACACCCGACCATCCCCGCCGGTAGACAAGGGCCTTTTGCGCCACTGCTCATGAGTGATGTTAACCTGAGTTTTTATATTTTTTTGATCCGTATTATCCGCTTGCAAATAGCGGATCCGCTCGCGAAACGATTGCATCAGGGGATGCCCTATCTCAAGCCCTGTCATTTGTATGGGCGCAAGATCAAACGGCAGTGAAGCACTGCCGCGCAAGTGAAAACCACACCCCTGCAATATTAAAAAAATAGGCAACACCAGCAAAATAATTGCCCGAACGCTAAAAGCACTCATGTGATCGTTATGCCACCACCACATTAATCAATCGACCCGGCACCACAATGACACGCTGAATGGTTTTCCCCGCGATAAATTTGATCACATTAGCATCCGCTAATGCATGCTTTTCAATGGTAGCTTTGTCAGCCGCGGCAAGCACCTGCATTTGGCTGCGTTTTTTACCATTAATCTGAATAATCATTTCAATACGATCAGCCACTAACGCTGTCTGATCAACCACCGGCCAAGGCGCATCCACGATCCCCTCATCCGCCGCTAACGCTTGCCAAAGTGTATGGCAAAGATGCGGTACAATGGGGGACAACAATAAAACCGCCGTTGTTAATGCTTCATGACGCACCGCCCGACCTTGCTCGCTCACCTCTTCAAATTTCGCCAGTGCATTAAGCAATTCCATAACCGCCGCAATGGCCGTATTAAAAGTAAAGCGGCGACAATAGGCATCGGATACTCGCCCAATGGTTTGATGAATAATACGTCGCAGTGCCTGCTGACTCGTGCTAAGTGTTGATTTGTCTAGCGGGGCGACCTCGCCAACAATCACATGTTCATAGACTTGCCTCCAAAGCTTTTTCAAAAACCGTGAAGCGCCTTCAACAGCAGTGTCTGACCATTCTAACGATTGTTCCGGCGGCGCGGCAAACATCATAAACAAACGCGCCGTATCTGCCCCATATTTGTCGATGAGCGCTTGCGGATCAACCGTATTACCTTTCGACTTAGACATTTTTATGCCGTCTTTTAATACCATGCCTTGAGTTAACAAATGACTAATCGGCTCATCCACACTCACTAAGCCGATATCTCGCATTAATTTGTTAAAAAACCGAGCATACAACAAATGCAAAATCGCATGCTCAATGCCGCCAATATATTGATCGACGGGCAACCAATAATTTGCCCGCTCATCCGCCATCGCATGACCATTATCAACACAGGCAAAACGCATATAATACCAAGACGACTCCATAAAGGTATCAAAGGTATCGGTTTCCCGTTGGGCATCCGCCCCACACTTCGGACAAGCCACCTCATAAAACGCTGGCATTTTTTTTATCGGTGAACCCACGCCATCAAACACCACATCTTCTGGCAAGCGCACCGGCAATTGCTCATCCGGTACCGGCACTGCGCCACATGACGGACAATTAATGATAGGAATCGGTGTTCCCCAATAACGTTGTCGCGATACCCCCCAGTCACGTAAACGAAAATTAACCTGTTTGGCGCCTCGCTCCATGGCCGTTAATTTTTCCGCGATCGCATCAAATGCTTGCTGGGATGTCATGCCAGAAAACTCATCTGAATCGATTAATACTCCTTTATCAGTAAACGCGGCCTGCGTAACATCAACGTGATCACTATCCACGGGTTGAATCACGGGCTTAATTGGCAATTGATATTTTTTCGCGAACGCCCAATCACGCGGGTCATGCGCAGGTACCGCCATCACCGCCCCTTCGCCATAACCCATCAACACAAAATTAGCGACAAAAATAGGAACACAGGCACCCGTCAGCGGATGCACCGCCTGAAAGCCGGTATCGACACCTTGCTTCTCTAAGGTCTCTAAGGTCGCTTCTGCGGTACCGACATGTTGACAAGATTCAATAAATTCAGCCAACTGAGCATTACTTTTCGCCGCTTGTGTGGCCAATGAATGTTCTGCCGCCACCGCCACATAACTCACGCCATAAAGCGTATCGGGGCGCGTCGTAAAAACACGCAACGTTTGCTGCGTCTGCTTAACAATAAATTGCACCTCGACCCCTTCGGAACGACCGATCCAGTGACGCTGCATCGTACGTACTTGTTCAGGCCAGCCGGTTAAATGATCAAGTTCTTGTAATAATTCGTCAGCATATTGGGTAATACGCATAAACCACTGCGGAATCTCTTTGCGCTCCACCGGTGTATCACATCGCCAACAACATCCATCAATCACTTGCTCATTGGCTAATACCGTTAAATCTTGCGGACACCAGTTCACCGGGGATGTTTTTTTGTAAACTAAACCTTTTTCAAACAGCCGAGTAAAAAACCATTGCTCCCAACGATAATATTCTGGATGGCAAGTGGCTAACTCTCGCGTCCAATCATAAGCAAAGCCCAGTTTTTTCAGCTGTTGCCGCATATAGTCAATATTTTCATAGGTCCATTTAGCCGGGGCGACATGACGGCTAAGCGCCGCATTTTCCGCTGGCAAACCAAAAGCATCCCAACCCATGGGTTGCAATACATTTTTGCCTTGCATGCGCTGATAGCGCGCAATGACATCACCAATGGTGTAATTGCGCACGTGCCCCATGTGCAACTGTCCACTGGGATAAGGAAACATGGCCAGACAATAAAACTTGTCACGCGTGTCATCTTCAATCACGGTAAAAGTCTGTTGCTGCTCCCAATACGCCTGGGCTTGTAATTCCACTTGTTTAAATTGATATTGTTGTTCCATGAGGTTGACTACCTGCTCTCAGATTGATTCGTTCATTTTATAGCCCATCATTTTCAGGCAACAAATTAGTCAACTATAACATAGGCCTGATAAGTCGCGATTAAAAAAATCTATAGTGACTTATCCGCAAAACAGCGCAATAATAGGTTTATCCTAGCTTGATGGCGTGCCACGTTAAACATGGCACGCCATGTAATTACTCACTACCTGGAGGTATGTTATGCCTGAGCAAAACCCTAACCCAAACACGCAGAAACTCATTGATGCGTACAATCATATGCTTGAGCAAGCTAAAAAGTTTTTAGATGAAACCAAGCAAGATGCCGCTCCTCGCATTCAAACCGCGCTAGAAATGGCCAGCGAAAAAACCGAGGAAGTGGGCGAATTAACCCGAGAGGAAATTAACAAAGTCAGCGATTACGTCATGCGTGACTTGCATGACGCCGCCGAATTTATTGCCGAACAAGAGCGTGAACTCGCCGATTGGTTGAGGTTAGATCTACTGCTCATTAAGCAGCATATCCTTGAAATTTTCTCCGGCATGGTTGATCACACGAAGCTGGAACTCGACCACTTAGAGCAACTCGCTAAACAGGCCTCTCAACGGCACACCGGAGAAATCACCAGCATCGGCGCACTCCAATGCACAAACTGCAAGAAAATTATCCATTTTCATGAGACAGGGCCTATCCCGCCTTGCCCGAAGTGCCATGGTACGACGTTTGAACGCTGCACTGAGTAAATCGCTTAACGTGTTAAACCACGGGCCGCCGTTTCAACGGCGCGAAAAATAGCACGGCCTTTATTCATCGTCTCTTTCCACTCCAAGCGCGGCACAGAATCGGCAACAATACCTGCCCCTGCCTGGATGGTTAATTCATTATCTTTGATCACCGCCGTGCGAATGGCAATAGCCGTATCCATATTGCCCTGCCAACCGATATAACCGACAGCCCCGGAATAAATCCCTCGCTTCACTGGCTCTAACTCATCAATGATTTCCATGGCGCGTATTTTCGGGGCACCACTGACCGTACCCGCTGGAAATGTCGCTCGCAACACATCCATTGGGCTTAATTCATCACGCAATTCGCCAATGACATTGGACACAATATGCATCACGTGTGAATAACGCTCAACGTTCATATTTTCCGTTAACTTGACCGTGCCGATCTTGGATACTCGACCCGCATCATTACGCCCCAAGTCAATGAGCATCAGATGTTCAGCAATTTCCTTAGGGTCAGCCAATAAATCCTGCTCTAACGATAAATCCTCTTGTTCTGTTTTCCCTCGACGACGAGTACCGGCGATGGGACGCACCGTCACTTGACCCTCTTCTAAGCGCACCAATATTTCTGGCGAAGAACCGACAATGGAAAAATCCTGCATGTTAAGAAAATACATATAGGGGGAAGGATTTAAACTACGTAACGCACGATATAAATCTAACGGTTTTGCGACAAATGGCACGGTCATCCGCTGTGATAATACCACTTGCATAATATCGCCATCAACAATGTACTGTTTGCATTGCTCGACCGCCTGCTCATAACCTTGCTGAGTGAAACCAGACACAAAATCTTGCTCTTTTAAATCAAAAGGAGGACAACTTTGCGCGGGAGCAATGACTGCCTTGTCTAATTTTTCGACCAGCTCATTTAATCGGCGCTGGCCACTCGCGTACGCCTCAGCTTGGCTACTATCCACGTAGACCACCAAAAATAATTTGCCTTTTAAGGTATCAAAAACCACCACTTCTTCGGAAAGCAGCAACATGATATCCGGGGTATTCAATGGGTCGGGTTTATCACATTCTCCCAAGCGGGGCTCAATATAGCGAACCGTATCATAGCCAAAATAGCCCACCAACCCCCCCGTGAATTTAGGCAAGCTGGGAATCGTAGGTACCTTGAATTGTTCACGATATTGGTCTATAAACGCCAACGGATCAATCGCCTCATGCGAGGCCACCACGACCCCATCGGTCATGATATTGATGGTTTTATTTTTAACAGATAAAGAAGTACGGCAAGGCAAACCAATGATGGAATAACGGCCCCATTTTTCACCGCCTTGCACCGATTCAAACAAATAAGAAAAAGGGCCATCAGCCAGCTTAAAGTAGGTACTTAACGGCGTATCGAGATCCGCCAAAACCTCACGGACTAATGGAATTCTATTGTAACCTTGATCAACTAGCGTCTTAAACTCATCAGGTGCCATCACAACCTCCAAAAACAACCGTGGATAATCAATAAAATACGTAGGAACTAACGAGGCCAGCTTCGCCAACATTGACCGATGATATCTATTAATCCTGTTGTTTGCTTGTGTGGCATGGCTTTCAATTTTTACGCGATAATAATTCGGATAATTGAGCTAGACTGTCGACAACATGATCCGGTTTTGCTTGGCGAATGTCAACACCATGATTATAACCATAGGATACGGCGACCACCGCAAATCCGGCCGCTCTTGCGGCTTGCACGTCGTGCATCGAATCACCCACCATTAACGCCTGCTCGGCAGCCACACCGAAATGTTGTGCGGCATGCAATAATGGTTCGGGGGCGGGTTTTTTCTGTGGCAAAGTATCACCACTGACCACCACGCCAAATTTACCGAGTATTCCTAGGGTTTTCAAGAGAGGCAAGGTAAAATCTTCGGCTTTATTGGTTACACAGCCAAGATAATAGCCCTTTGCTTGCAAATAGTTAAGCCCATCCAATACACCCGGATATAATTGGCTATACTGTCCATTAACCGCTGCGTAGTGCTTTAAAAAAATGGGGTAGGCTTTATCGAATAAAACCGTTTCGGGCTCAGCGTGCAAATCTTCGGTTAAGGCTCGCTTGACGAGGCGTGGCACCCCATTACCCACCCAATTTCTGACTTTTTGATCACCGTGCTTGGGTAAACCCAAGTCATCCATCATGGCATCAACGGCATAACCTAAGTCAGGCACTGAATCCACTAATGTGCCATCTAAATCAATCAATACAAGTTGTGCGGTTATTTTCATCGCTTTATTATTTCAATAAAAAACGGGGTCCGAAGACCCCGCTTTTCTGGTAACAAGATATTCTACTAGAAGCTGACCAACATGCCCGCCGTGACTACGCTGTCATTATCGTTAACAGTCTTATCATCAATCATACCATACCCCAAATAAGCCAGGGCCGTTTTGCTGACTTTTTGCTTGACGGCGATGGCCCAAGCGGTGCGCTCTGATTGCATTTTATTTTTCGACTCATCTCTGATGCCTAAATCTAAGACAAACTGAGTCGCACCCATTTTATAACCGGCGCTCAAGAACAAAAGATTACCTTCACCATCCTTGTCACCACTGACTAACCCATCATCAATTTCATAATGACCCGCCACTGTCACACCACTCGCGGAGTATTTCGCCCCAACTTTTACCGCCGACTTCCCATCACCGGCAGGCACATCAATATAATCAACGAAAGCCAATATAGGTCCATTTTTATAGTGCAGACCTAAATTAATATTGTTTTCCTCGCCATTTCGTAGGGTATAGGCCGCAATAATTTTTGCACCACCCAAGTTCGGCGAATCATAACGTACCGTTCGCGTAGCACGACCTGATCCATCGTCACCGGTTCCACCATGCAGCTGCGACATCGTACCTAGACCACCACGCCCTTCGGCAGAGGTGGTAAACAAGGGATCAACCGCCTTACCGGTTTCTTTGTAGGGCGTTATAATGGTACCTGCACGAAGCGTTCCCAAGGTTTTACTCTGCATCCCCAACCAGGTATCCCGCGCCCGAATAAATCCACCCTTGCCTTGTGACTTATCCATATCATAACCCGCTTCCAACTTATAAATTGCCTTTAAGCCAGTTAAGCCTGGGAAATTAGCGGGCAAACTTCCTTTAACACCAATATTATTCGCTTTACTGCTGCTTGAATCCATTTTCAGTTCAGAGTCACTGAATTTATCAACGGACAAATGAATACGCCCATACCACTTCGCCTCAGTCGCATCACCCGCCTGAGCTACCCAAGGTAACGCCATCGCCGCCGCCATCGCCATGGTTAAAACTTTTTTATTCATCCCTATGTCTCCTTCAAAATGCCACTCGAATATAATTTGTGGTAAAACTGCGCTTCTCACAACGACATTTATAGCAGCTTTCCACACAAATGCAACAGTCTATCAAGGAAAAAGGAACTATTTCGAAAAATTGTTGTATTACTACAACTTCCTTACATCATCTCGTCTATTTTTTCAGTAAAAAAACACGATGCCATACGCTCACTCGTAAAAACAACAAACTCAGCGAAGAAACCCGAATCAGAAAAGGAATAAATATTTTTAAAATTTCGGCTAAATTTACCACTCGATATCGATAAACTATCCGAGACTTAAATTGAAGGTACTGGGAAATGATAAACAACCAAGAAAACAAATACGGAAGAGGCAAGAGGAAGCAATCCACTCACCCTGATATGGCATACAGGGCGAGTCGATGAAAAAGCAATATTATCGTTTCGAGAACTGAGTCGCACGTCTGGCTTTATGCAGACCCACTTTTTTACGCTCCACTTTTCGAGAATCCCGCGTGATAAAACCAGCCTTTCTTAGTGGAGGACGCAGTGTTTCATCATACTCCAGTAAGGCGCGAGTAATCCCATGACGAATCGCGCCCGCTTGCCCGGATATGCCACCGCCATCGACTGTCACATGGATATCAAAAGTATTGACTAGCTCAACCCGCTCTAATGATTGTTTAACAATCATACGTGCCGTCTCCCGGCCAAAATACACATCTAATGGGCGACGATTGACCGTAATCTGACCGCTACCCGCAGGTCTCAAGTAAACACGAGCGGTAGAAGTTTTGCGCCGACCGGTACCATAATATTGTTGCTGTGCCATAAGTTAACTCTATGCTGCCTAAATATTTAAAGGTTGTGGTTGCTGGGCAGCATGACCATGCTCAGTGCCAGCATATACTTTTAGTTTGCGAAACATCGCTCGCCCTAAAGAATTCTTGGGTAACATGCCTTTGACGGCAAGCTCAATCACTCGCTCAGGCATTCTCGCCACGACCTTAGCGAAGGACTCTGATTTAAGCCCACCCGGATAACCGGTATGGCGATGATACATTTTATCCGTTTCTTTTCTACCCGTCACACGGACCTTGCCAGCATTGACAACAATAATGTAGTCCCCGGTATCCACATGTGGCGTAAATTCAGGCTTATGCTTTCCGCGCAAACGCTTGGCGATTTCACTTGCTAAACGACCGAGTGTCTTATCTGTCGCATCAACCACATACCAATCTCGCCTAACGGTCTCAGGCTTTGCGCTAAAAGTTTTCATACTCATGTTATCCGAATATTCATTGATGTAAGTTACCAAAATAGCCCGTAATTTTAGTGACAAGCTACCCCATCGTCAAGACCCAACAACCGTTGCAGCAGGCCACCAAAGACCGAGGGATTTATCAAAACCATCTTGTCGCGCTTATAAATCGGGCAAAATCTAATGGGCGCGAATGGTAATATAATGAAAAATAAAATGCAAGCCAATTAGCGAGTGACTGGGCTACTATCGCCCAGTCGTAACCGCTCAACAGGCCGACCCTGTTGTAAGTGCTTGCGAATAATTTCATCAACATCATCTTCATTCACGTAACTGTACCAAACCGCTTCCGGATAAATCACCAACACCGGCCCTTCGCTACAGCGGTTTAAACAACCCGCATTATTCACCCGGACTTGGCCTTTTCCTGTCATATTAAGCTGTTTCACTTTATCCTTGGCATAATTGCGAACTCGTTGCGCATCATTATCTTGACAGCAGCGACCACCGCCATCACGTTGGTTCACACAAAAAAACACATGATGGCTATAATAAGATTTTTGCATACTTGGTTCCCAGCTTCTTAAAAACAACACATTAAATAGACAAATAATGGAACATCACTTATTGAACAAATCATCGCCGCCCGATACCGACGCTAAGTCACGTATTAATGCGTATGCAGACCAATGCGTAAAATGTGGCATGTGTTCAACACAATGCCCAACCTATCGCCTTAACCCCAATGAAAACGAGTCGCCTCGCGGGCGTATTAGCCTCATGCAAAGCTTGGCCAACGGGCAAATTTCAGCGACTACCAAGCTGCACCAACACCTTGACCACTGCCTGGGATGCCGAACCTGTGAAAACATTTGCCCTTCTGGCGTTTCCTATAGTGCGCTATTGGATTTATCTCGCGCTCAACTCAAACAAAGCACCTGTCATCGCTTGTCCTATAGAGTGCATGATTGGTTATACCAAGTCATCTCGCTTAAGCACCCAATCATTAGGCACCTGACTAAACTGCTGCGCTTTTACCAGCGCTCAGGCTTACAAAAATTATTACGCCGCACCATGATCATCAAAGGCTTAGGGCTAGCAAGATTAGACGGCTTATTACCTCACATCGCTCCCCTGACTCATTGGCAATCGTTTTACCCAACATCAAATAAGCACCGCGGTAATGTCGCTATTTTTACCGGGTGCGTCAGTGATTTTTTTGATAAACAAACCATCGATCATGCCATTAGCCTATTAAATAAACTGGGGTACCACGTTTATCTACCCACCGATCAAGTCTGCTGTGGTGCCTTAACATTGCATAATGGGCATCCCCACATAGCAAAACAATGTGCACAACAGAACCTGACGAGCTTCAACGCATTAGACGTACAAGCCACGCTTTATATGGCGACAGGCTGTGGTGCTACCTTGCAAGAATACCAGCAACAATTGACAACCAGCGACCCGCAAGACAACAAGGTCGCTGAGTTTACGCATAAAATTCAAGAGATCTGTGATTTTTTACTCACCGAAGCCAAGCTATCATCCTACACGTTCAAAAGCCTGAATAAAAACATATCACTGCATACCCCTTGCACACTCCGCAATGTCATCAAAAAACCAAAATCCGTCAAACAATTATTACAAATCATTCCTAAACTGAAAATCACCCAACAAAATACCGATCATATTTGTTGCGGTGCCAGCGGAACCCATATACTCTTACAAGCCCAACTGGCTAATCAACTCGGTGATAATATGATCAAAGAGCTAACCGATCCCATGCCCGATTTACTGGTCACAACCAATATTGGTTGCGCCTTGCACCTCGCCGCCAGCACACGAACCCAGGGATTAAACCTGCCCGTCATCCATCCGGTGGCTATCATCGACCAACAATTGCAAATATAAATGATACCAACACGCCGACTATCACCACTCGACCAACTGCTAGTTCAATTCGATCAAGGGGTCCGCACATTATTTGGCAAACCTCAAGTAACCGAGCGAAAAAATCCAGCGCATACCGTCGAAGAGAACGAATTCAGCCCAGCAGAAAAAAAACTTTCCACCCGCCTGATGCGTATTAATCATGCGGGAGAAATCGCTGCCCAAGCCTTATATCAAGGCCAAGCACTCACTGCCCGTAACGAAAAAGTCAAACAACAAATGAAGCGCTCGGCGCTAGAAGAAAATGATCACCTCGATTGGTGTCATACCCGCTTACAAGAATTAGACAGCCATACCAGCTTAGCTAACCCCGCCTGGTATTTAGGCTCATTGATCATCGGCGCCGCCGCCGGGGCCGCCGGTGATCAATGGAGTTTGGGATTTGTCGTCGAAACAGAAAAACAAGTGCAGCAACACTTGCAAAACCACCTTGATCGGCTGCCTAAAGCCGATCAAAAAAGCCGACAAATCTTGCAACAAATGGAACAGGATGAATCCCATCACGCAGACATCGCCCATCAAGCCGGCGCCGCCCCTTTACCTAAGCCCATCAAGTTATTAATGAAAGCTAGCTCTAAAGTGATGACCCATACCGCTTATTGGATTTAATCTCGGCTCCCATTATATTGGCTAATAAGCACAAGAAATGCGAGATGAGAAAACCACCAGGGCAAGATCAGGTCATCTTTTCAACGCCGCTATCCGTGCCGAGTAGCAACACATCCGCCCCACGATGCGCGAAAATACCCACCGTCACCACCCCGGCAATTTGATTAATTTCGGTTTCCAATGTCGGTGGGTCAATAATGGATAAACCATGGACATCCAGAATAATATTGCCATTATCCGTCATAAAGCCGTCACGATACACCGGCTGTCCACCCAGCTTGACAAGCGTCCTCCCCACATAACTGCGTGCCATAGGAATCACTTCGACTGGCAATGGAAATTGGCCTAACACATCGACCAACTTTGAATCGTCTGCAATGCAAACAAATTGCTTCGCCACCGCTGCAACGATTTTTTCCCGAGTTAATGCACCACCACCTCCTTTGACGAGGTATAGGTGTTTATTCGCTTCATCCGCCCCATCAACATACACATCAATGACATCAACCGCATTTAAATCATCCACCGGAATACCGTATTTTTTTAAACGTTCAGTGGATGCCTCAGAACTCGATACAGTGGTTTCAATACGATGTTTAATGGTTGCCAAGGCATCGATAAAATGATTAACGGTTGATCCCGTCCCGACACCAACCGTCGCACCGGGTTTGATATAGTCCAATGCGGCTTGTGCTGCGACTTGTTTTTTGTCAACATGACTCATAATTCACCTCCATAGAAAATCCCTCCCTGACAAACAAAAACAGTATGTTAGATTTAAAGAAAGCTTTTTTCAACAAAAATACCAAAAATCCAGTTCCAGGACACTGAATATTATCGAGGAATTTTTGTATTGACCATGTACTTATATTAACACTATCCATGACATTCATTTCCCACTCCTCCCGCTGTCAGAGATAAAATGGCACTTACTAAAATCAGCCAACTCTGATAAATTAGTATCCATGAGCCACTGTTATTTAAAAAAAATCTTACGAGCACGCGTTTATGACGTTGCCAAAAAAACACCACTGGATTTCGCTCACCGCTTGTCCAAGCGCTTAAACAATACCATCTACCTAAAACGGGAAGACCTGCAACCGGTATTTTCTTTCAAATTGCGCGGCGCTTACAACAAGATTTTTCACTTACCAGATACCGAGAAACAACAAGGTATTATCGCCGCCTCCGCCGGCAATCACGCACAAGGTGTCGCGTTAGCCGCCCAACGATTATCATTACACGCCGTCATTGTGATGCCTAAAACAACACCGAGTATCAAAATTTCAGCCGTCAAAAGTCTCGGTGGTCAAGTTATTCTCCATGGTAATGCCTATGACGAAGCCTATGAATACGCCAATAAAATAGCGCTAGAAGAACAAAGAACGTTTATTCATCCCTACGATGATCCTGACGTAATCGCCGGCCAAGGCACCGTTGCGATGGAGCTATTGCAGCAACACCCCGATGATATCCACGCGGTCTTCGTCCCTGTCGGAGGCGGGGGATTAATCGCCGGCGTTGCCACCTACATTAAGCAAGTTCGTCCTGAGGTGAAAATAATTGGGGTAGAACCCGATGATGCCGCTTGTTTGTACCAGGCCTTACGCCATGACAAAAGAGTGATCCTGGATCAGGTCGGTATATTTGCAGATGGAGTGGCCGTTCGCCAGGTCGGCAAGATACCTTTCGAGCTTGCCCAGCAATATGTGGATGAAGTGGTATTGGCAAGCACCGATGAAATTTGTGCGGCTATCAAAGATATATTTGATGATACTCGCGCTATCGTTGAGCCAGCGGGGGCACTCTCCGTCGCCGGACTCAAGAAATATATTGCGCGTGAACGCCTCAAAGATAAAAATTTCATTGCCATTGATAGTGGCGCCAATATGAATTTTGACCGACTACGACATGTCGCAGAGCGCTCCGAGTTAAGCGAGCAACGAGAAGCACTCTTTGCGGTATCAATCCCTGAAGAAATGGGCAGTTTCCGAAAGTTTTGCCATTCGATCGGCCAAAGAAATATTACCGAATTTAATTATCGCTATTCAGGCTCCAACGCGGCCCAAGTGTTTGTTGGTTTACAGCTCAAAAAAGGCGTGACGGAAAAAAACCGCGTCATCGAACGATTACGCAATGACCACTACCATGTCATTGATCTGACGAATAATGAAATGGCAATATCACATATCCGGTACATGGTGGGTGGCAACGCACCACAAGTGGCTAACGAACAATTATATCGCTTCGAATTTCCAGAAAGACCGGGCGCCTTATTGCTCTTTTTGAATCGATTGGGGCAACGCTGGAATATCAGTTTGTTTCATTACCGAAATCACGGGGCCGCTTATGGCCGAATCTTAGCTGGCATTCAAGTGCCACCAGAAGACGACACATCGTTTCAACAATTTCTTACGGAACTGGGTTATGCCAATTGGCGAGAAACAGACAATCCTGCCTACCAATTATTTTTGTCGAATACTGAGATTAAACCCGACACTGGGCAGCCTGTTATTTGATCGTTGGTAAGTAAAAATAGAAAGGTCGCGAGGAAAAGAAGATGACGCGTTATTTTTTAATGATGTTTCCTGAAATCAGTTTAAGCTTACGATCTTTGATCCTGCCGAGGGTTTTCTACCTAGAGTCAATCTAAGGAATAGGCTACACAACCATTTCATCCAGAAGCCCCCGGCAATACTCAACCATTAATGTGCAAACTCACTCATGGCATACCGCCTTTTTACTTTCATAACTTGATGCCTGCTGCCCATCAAGCCAGCTTATCAGCGATTGCCAATCCGCTGCATCGTCCGCGATATCAGCAAAGCCCAGCTCTAAAACCCCCAACCCCATATCCGCCGCCGTTAAATAATAGTCACTATCACTAATGGAAGTAATCAATGGAATATCTAATTGAGCAATCGAACGTTGTACGTTAAAAGAAATGCGGCTTTGGCTTTTTACTCGATTGGCCACTAAAACCACCTCGGCCTCCATCGGATACATTTTCATGAAGCTACGCAACTGTTTAAAAAAACTGGCCGTTGCACGAATATCAATGGGGGAAGCAATAACCGGAATAATAATCTTATCGACTGTTCGTAGCATACTGACATACCGAACAAGCTCGATACAGGCAGGACTATCAATAATCATTGTCGCTGTTTGCGGAGGTAACCTCATCTGCCATGATTGGGTGCCGTGCATGGTAGGCTTGAAGGCTTCCATACCATGAATTTTTGGTTGATCTGGCGGCCTTTTTTTTAGCCACTGACTGGCCGAGCCTTGCGGATCATAATCCTTAAGAACAGTCACATGACGACTTGCATAATAGGCCGCCAAATTGGTCGCAATGGTTGTTTTCCCGCTGCCACCTTTAGAATTAAGCACCAAAATCGTTTGCATTAAAACTCCTTCTTGCCCAATCATCCCTGCAAAACAAACGAAGCGAAAGGGCAAAGCCAATCAAATCAATAAAAACACGTTATGTTCTTTCATTATCGTCATGACCAAGCCAGGCTTTAGAAATTGCCTGATGATAGACCGACATTGGCTAACCAAGAAATGGAGTGCCCAATATTGCTAAAAAATCAATCGACTGCAAACTAATTGAACAAATAATTTCTCTATCACTCCACTTCAAAATTAAAGATGCTTGTAAAATCCACGATACAAGTACGAAGAACAACTCGTCTAATAAAGTCATTACAGATAAATAAATTGTTAGGAAAACAGCCCGTGAGTACACCAACAGGAAATAAATTAACTGTCATCACTGTACCTGCACTATTAATTATCACAGCCTATTTCGCGATGCCACATGCTAGCACTTTACCCGCCACTTTAGTCGCCAAATTGCCACTTGCCCCCTACCTCATGTTTGCTGGAGCTGCCGCCTTAGGAATATTATATGATCGGCACCGTATGGTATTAACTTCCCTCGCACTTGCGGTATCTTATTGGGTATTAAGCGGGTCCGTTAGTGAAAACTTCAGGGTCGATCAACACGCTCAGTTATTGTACTGTGTCGTTGGCCTATTACTGCCAATCAACCTCGCTTTGATTTGCGGCCAAAAAGAAAGCAAAACCTTATCCATAGAAGGAATAATTGCCTTTTCAGTGATTGCCTGCCAAGTGGCTATCGCCTTCTTGCTGGTAAAAACCTATCCCGAGTTAATTCGAAGTATTGCACTCTTTGAGATCATGCCAAACGTAGAACTAAATAACAGCCTACAAATACCTCAAATGATTTTCTTGTGTTATTTACTTGCCACGGGCTATACCGTTTGGAAATTTGTAGAAAAAAAGTCGGTTTTTGAAAGTGCCTTTATCGGCTCCTTAATTGCGAGCGGTTTATTTTTCCACACCGGACTCGAATATCCTAACGCCGCACTTTATATGACCCTCGCTGGATTTATCCCCATCGTTGCTATCGTACAAAATGCCTATTTTATCGCTTATATGGATGAATTAACTGACCTACCCGGTCGGCGTGCGTTAAATGAAGAGATGGCCCGATTGCGCGGTAATTATTCCATTGCGATGCTGGATGTGGATCACTTTAAAAAGTTTAACGACACCTATGGCCACGATATCGGTGACCAAGTATTACGCATGGTAGGTAGTAAGATTCGAGGGATTGGCGGCGGAGGAAAACCCTATCGTTATGGGGGGGAAGAATTTGCTATTTTATTCCCAAACAAAAGTACCAAAACGTCCTTCCCGCATCTATCAAACTTGCGAGAAGAAATTGACGGTACCCGCATGGTGTTACGCAATCAAAGTAAAACGGCCGATGCCAAAATCAAAAAAAAACCAAAGAAAAAAACCACTCCCTGGCAAGAAGTACGCGTTACCATTAGTATTGGTGTCGCTGAACGTTCAAAAAGTTTGATAGAAGCCACGGATGTGATTAAAGGGGCAGATCAAGCTTTATACCATGCCAAGGAAAAAGGCCGAAATCGTATCAGCCAATATGCAGCCTAGCCTACAGACATTTAGCCACTAAAAACCTAAGGAATGGGCATGGAATAACTTCCCTGTTTAGCGCTCAGATTGGGTTTGTATTGGTTCGTTCTGAGTGAACAAAAGTGCAGGAATAGTCGTTCTATTTCGAGCTTTTGTGATGGAAGAACGGGCGAAGACAGGCGGA
>VAPK010664013.1_pt1 | contig 56108 bp, 47 predicted proteins | sample 3395031 | NCBI WGS metagenome assembly VAPK01 (sample SAMN08290443, study PRJNA428436) | hydrothermal vent metagenome | isolation source: Deep-sea hydrothermal vent chimney 1 | place: Pacific Ocean: Juan De Fuca Ridge
CTGCCGAGGCGTTGTATACTTGAAAGGAAGTTTGGTTTGGCACTGATCTAATTTTATATAAAAGTAGTTAATTTTGTTTACCCGAAACAATAATAACAAATTCTCCTTTTGGAGCTTTTTTTTCAAAATGTATGATGATTTCTTTTACGCTTCCGCGGATGGTTTCTTCATATAATTTTGTTATTTCTCTTGAAACAGAGATCCGTCTATCTTCTCCAAAATATGCGGCAAAATGACTTAAGGTTTTTAATATTTTATGTGGTGATTCATAAAAGATCATCGTTCGGGTTTCCTCTGTCAGGAATTTTAATCGGGTTTGTCTTCCTTTTTTAACCGGTAAGAACCCTTCAAACACAAACTTATCATTAGGCAAGCCAGAATTTACCAATGCAGGGACAAAAGCTGTTGCGCCAGGCAAACAATCTACTTCAATATCATTTTCAATACAAGCTCTTGTGATTAAAAAACCGGGATCAGAAATTGCCGGCGTACCCGCATCTGAAATCAAAGCCATTACTTCTCCTCCTTTTAAACGATTGATGATCCTATCCAGCATTTTATGCTCATTATGCATATGAAAACTTTGCATGGGCGTAACTATTTCAAAATGTTTTAACAGTTTTCCCGAAGTTCGGGTGTCTTCAGCCAATATAACATCTACCTCCTTTAAAACCTTTACGGCCCGAAAAGTCATATCATCAAGGTTGCCAATAGGTGTTGGGACAAGGTATAGTTTTGACATTTATTATATAATTATAGACTGTAAAGTTACAAAGAATAAATACCATAGCTAGATAGTCAGCGAGTGATTTTATCCGTTATGATTATAATCTCCCGCTGACGTAACAATTATTCTTCAGAACATTTATTCTGACTAAAACCAACAAACAATCTATTTTATTTGATATAATGTAAAGTTTTATATACATTTGTATAAAAATAATAGATTATGAAACTTCAAATTCTACCAAACTGGTTTAAAAAAGTTGGATTAATTATGTTTATTGTTGGAACTATAATTGGATCCGGAGATAAGATAGTAGCTGGATTTAGAGATGGATATAATGCAGGGAGGAATGGAACCTCAAATGATATTAATATCAGTCTTGATCATAGTCATTTTAGTGAATTTTTCGGTGGTGAACGAGTAACTCATTTTTTCTATGTTTTATCCTTTATTGGTCTTCTTGTATATATGTTGGCGAAAGAAAAAGCAGAAGATGATTATATCAATAAATTAAGATTAGAATCTTTTCAACTCACCTCAATTATAACATTAATTATTGGAATAATTTTACTTGCCTTTTCAAAAATTTCAGATATTTCTTTAGATCTTTTTATTAGCTTATTTTTCTGGTTTTATTTAATTACTTTCTTCATCAAAAAAAGAATAGATCTATGAAAAATCTTGTAAAAGTAGAGCGGGCAAGACATGATCTAACACAGGCAGATCTGGCAGAAAAACTGGGGGTTTCGAGGCAAACCATTCATGCTATTGAAAAAAATAAATTCAATCCATCAGTAACTTTGGCTATTAAAATGGCTAGATATTTTAAAGTAACTGTTGAGTATTTATTTGATATAGACGGTTAGCAAATACTTTCTCTAAAAATAAATATAATTCAATTATACTGTGGTGTGACTTTATACATGTCATTTCAAGTAGTATAAAGGCTATTTATTGGTTGCAGTTTATTTTTCTAATTCAGAAAAATTTGATTCTGCAATAGTGTTAATATTAAAATCATATTTTTTCCAATCATTTGAAATTTTATACCTTTCACCAAAACCTATTTTTGTTAGAATCTTATTTAATTCATTGGTATTTGATATATCATGTATTATCAACTCAATAATAGTTCTTGACACAAGGGCTTTTAGATGTGGCAAGTAGTTTTTAACTTTTTCAGTCTTATACTTTTCCCCATGAATTATTTTACTTCTAAGGCTGTATATGATTTTCAAATTATCGAATATTATCTCTGAGTTGAATTCATTGTCTCCGCATAAGATTGCAACACCTCTTTTCAATCGATAGTTTAATTCTTCTGATCCATTGATAATTGATTCCAAGGAGGTTAACAAATTTAGATATTGAAAATGAAGATGTGATGAGAAATAACTTGTTATATAGGTTTCTATAGCTAACCCAATATAATTGCTATTGTTAAATCTTTCAAAGTATTTGTTAATATATTCATTTACTTTATTAACATCTTCGTCTAATGCGAATAATTGTTTTTGTCCAAACAGTTTATTATTGCCCGAGTAACCATGACATGAATAGTTACCTTTTTCGTCTTTGTCAAATAGTAGTTCGTATAATATTATTAATGTACTTGGATAAATAACTAACAATAGTTTCCATACATTTTCTAATTGAGTATAATCGAAACTAGCTAGATCATATTTAACAATAGCATACATATCATTATACTCTCCAATTTTCTCTTCATTAATTTTTTCAATAGTCTCTAAATTGAATGATTCGTTATCTGGATTTAGTTTCCAAATATAATTCTGAAATTCTTTTGATTCGGTATTCAATATTTGAATATCAAATTTTGAAAAGTCAAATTTAGTTAGGTCAAAATAACTACTATACATTATTGGGATAATAATATCCTGTCTCTTGTCGTTTTCTTTCATACTCGTTTAATTCTGACTAATATAATTATTTCCATAATATTCTTTTTGCTTTTCTGATTAGCAATATAAATATGGTGAGTTTTTCGATGGGAAAGTGGTTCCGTTTACCAGTAAATGATTCACATACGCAGCTTTTATCCCTTTTTCACAAGTTGCTGTTACCACACCAATACTTGCAATATCACTATCAGATTAAGGAACAATATAACAAACCTAAAATTTTTACTCTCCATACATTTTATCGATCAACTCTTTATACTTTTTGGCAATAATCTTTCTTTTCAGTTTTAGTGTTGCTGTTAATTCACCTGCAGCAATAGTAAACTCCTTCGGTAGTAAAGTGAATTTTTTGATTTTTTCAAATCCTGAAAAATTTATTTGCAATTCGTCAAATCGTTTTTTAAACATTTCGAGAATATGATTGTTACTTACCAGGTCTTCAACCGTATCAAAACTGATCTTATGTTTTTTTGCATACTCTTTTAAAGCTTCAAAATTTGGAACCATTAAAGCAGATACATACTTCTTTTGATCGCCAATAATAGCAATCTGATCAATAAATGAATCATTGATCAATACGGTTTCCAGCTTTTGAGGCGCAATATATTTCCCACCTGAAGTTTTCATCAAATCCTTGATCCTATCCGTAATATACAGATTTCCTTTGTCATCTATTTTTCCTGCATCTCCTGTTTTTAACCATTCACCAATAAATGTTTCTTTTGTTTGTTCCGGTTTTCTATAATAACCTTTCATCACTCCATGACCTCTCACTAAAACCTCATCGTTATCTCCTATTTTAATTTTAGAACCAGCAATTGTTTGACCCACAGAAGCAAACTCTATATCCTTATCACCAAAAAGTGTAACTGTGGCCATGGTCTCTGTCAATCCATAACCCACTTTTACATTGATTCCAATGGCATGAAAATAAGCCACAATACTTTCGTCTAACGGAGCTCCTCCGCATGGCATCATTTTAATTTCACCTCCAAAAATATCTTTCAACTTACTTAAAACCAGTTTATCGGCAATTTTATACTTCATATTTAAACCTACAGATGGTTTTTTGCCAAATCTTTTATATTGATTATTATATTTTTCACCAATTGAAACAGACCATTTCATCAATTCGTTTTTCAATACAGACGCCGTATTGATATTCTCCTGAATCGCCCCATAAATCTTTTCATAAAATCTGGGTACAGCACACATATAATTTGGTTTTACTTCCTTTAGTGCATTTGCAATCAATTTCGGACTTTCATTAAAATAAACCTCCATTCCATTATGCAAACAAAGCAATACCCAATTATGCTCAAACACATGGGATAAAGGTAAAAAACTTAGTGATGATTCTTTATCAGAGAGCTTTAGTTCTATTTCATGTGCCTTGATTGTCTCCACAAAATTTGCATGATCTAACATGACACCTTTTGGTTCACCGGTTGTACCCGAAGTATAAATAATACAAGCAAGATCAGACAGTTTCCCATTATCATATCTTTTTTGCAGTTCGGTATTTATTTTTTCATCTGGTGTTATTGTAATGAAATCCCTTAAATAAACTGAACTTTTAGAATCGCTAAATTGAATATCATCCCGTAAGGCAACTATTCGTTTTAAAAATTTATTATCTTTTAATAGTTTAACAGCTTCATTGTATTGTTCCTGCTCTCCAACAAATAAGACACTAATCTCTGCATCATTTACTATGTATTCCACTTCTTTTGCTGAGTTGGTAGCATACAACGGAACGGTAACTGCGCGAATACTCATGATAGCCAGATCTGCAACAATCCATTCTGGCATATTTTGTGCATAAATGGCAATGTTTTGCTGGGCTTTTACACTAAACTGTATGAGCGCCATGGAAACCTTTTCAATCTGATCGCCAAATTCTTTCCATGAAATTCCACTCCATTGATTATTTCTTTTAGAATAAACTGCATTTTTATCTTTATAATGCTCAATATTCTTCCTAATATTTGCTCCTAAATTTTGATATTCCATTTTACAGAATTTATACTCTTTTAAAAAATTGCGCCATCAAGTGAATCAATAATTCCCTTTTATCGAACTGTTTTAAACTATGGGGTTTCAAAAATTAAACCATCCTATCAAAAGTACAATAAAAATTACAACTCCAAATCAGATAAAAATAAATAAAACCTATATGTAAACGGCTTCATTATCAAGGTTTTCACTCTTGAAAAAAAATAAAACTAAATTTTTAAAAACTCCTAAGTAATTCACTAAATTTGCACCCGCCTATAATCAGGGTATTATTATAAAATTTTAGAGAAAAATGTATAGAAGTCATCATAACGGAGAATTAAGATTAGAGAATGTAAACCAAGAAGTTATCTTATCAGGTTGGGTACAAAAAGTACGTGATAAAGGTTTTATGGTCTGGATAGATTTAAGAGACAGATACGGAATTACACAGTTGATCTTTGATGAAGAGCGTACAGAAAAGGGTCTTATAGAAAAAGTAAAGACACTGGGAAGAGAATTTGTTGTTCAGGTAACAGGTACTGTTATTGAGCGTGAAGCAAAAAACTCAAATATGAAAACCGGTGATATTGAGATATTGGTTTCTAAATTAGCACTCTTAAACTCAGCGAAAGTTCCTCCTTTTACTATTGAAGATGATACGGATGGTGGTGATGAATTACGTATGAAATACCGTTATCTGGATATTCGTAGAAATCCGGTAAGAGAAAACTTAATTTTCAGATCAAAAGTTTCTATGGAGGTGAGAAATTATCTTTCTAAAGAAGGTTTTATTGATGTGGAAACTCCTTATTTGATAAAATCAACACCCGAAGGTGCAAGAGATTTTGTGGTTCCATCTCGCATGAATGAAGGTCAGTTTTATGCTTTACCTCAATCACCACAAACATTTAAGCAGTTGCTAATGATTGGTGGAATGGATAAATATTTTCAAATCGTAAAATGTTTTAGAGATGAAGATCTTCGTGCCGATCGTCAGCCTGAATTTACACAAATTGACTGTGAAATGGCTTTTGTGGAACAGGAAGATATTTTAAATGTTTTTGAAGGTTTGACCCGTCATTTGTTAAAAGAGATCAAAGGTGTTGAAGTAGAGAAATTTCCAAGAATGACCTATGAAGAAGCAATGAATACTTACGGAAATGACAAACCAGATATTCGTTTTGACATGAAGTTTGGTGAGTTAAATGATCTTGCTCAAAACAAAGGATTTGGAGTTTTTGATTCGCAAGAACTTGTGGTAGGAATTGCAGCTCCGGGATGTGCTAATTATACACGAAAACAAACCGATAAACTGATTGATTTTGTAAAGCGTCCGCAGGTTGGTGCAAACGGATTGATCTGGGCAAAATACAATGAAGACGGTACTTTTAAATCATCTGTTGATAAATTCTTTGGGCAGAAAGATCTTGCTGCCTGGGCAGAAAGATTACATGCTAAAAAAGGTGACCTCATGTTGATCATGGCAGGAAATGCTGATAAAACACGTACACAATTAAGTACTTTACGGATGGAAATGGCCGAAAGACTAGGCCTAAGAAAACCAGAAGAATTTGCTCCACTTTGGGTGGTTGATTTCCCTCTTTTAGAATGGGATGAAGAAACTGAAAGGTATCATGCAATGCATCATCCTTTCACTTCACCAAAACCTGAAGACATGAATTTACTGGATTCAGATCCCGGAAAAGTACGGGCAAATGCCTATGATATGGTATTAAATGGTAATGAGATTGGTGGTGGTTCTATTCGAATTTTCGATAAAGAAACCCAGTCAAGAATGTTTGATCTGTTAGGATTTACAAAAGAAGAAGCGCAAAATCAATTTGGCTTTTTAATGGATGCTTTTGAATATGGCGCACCTCCACATGGTGGTTTGGCATTTGGACTAGACAGACTGGTTGCTATTTTGGGCGGACAGGAAACAATTCGTGATTTTATCGCTTTTCCTAAAAATAATTCAGGTAGAGATGTGATGATTGATGCTCCTTCACAAATTGATGAAGAACAATTGAAAGAGTTAAATTTAAAACTGGATCTATAGTTTAGTCAGGGTTTCATTCAAAGTGAAATTCTGATTATTTTTACTTTAAGCCATTTTTATCATTTTCTATATTTAATATGTATTTTTTAGTTAATTTCGTGCTAACTAACCCAAATATTCTTTTAGATGGATGCTAAAACTAAAATTCATAAAAAGCTAAATGAATTAGAGGCAACGGCCATCAGTGGTAATGATATCAGCTCTTCCGTTTTATATGTTTCAGCTCTGTCTATTGCTTTTGCAGGTCAATATGCATGGATTACTTTACTAATTGTTTCTTTTGTATTATTTTTATTTCGGAAAATTTATGGAGAAGTTGTTGGCGCTTTACCCCTGAACGGAGGTGCCTACAATGCATTATTAAATACCACAAGTAAGTCTGTAGCTTCTTTTGCAGCAACCCTTACTATTTTGTCTTACATGGCAACAGCCGTGATTTCTGCTAATGAAGCCATTCATTATCTACATCATATTATTCCTGCTATGCCGGTAATCATTGCAACTATTGGATTGCTTAGTCTGTTTGCAGTTCTTGCTATTGTCGGAATTACGGAATCTGCAAAAGTGGCAATTGGAATTTTTATGTTTCACTTAAGTTCGCTTTTGATTCTTACTGTTTTTGTAATCATTTTTTTGATAAAAAATGGTACCGGGTTATTTTTTGAAAACTGGCACATGCCATTAAAAGAAGGTAGTGTGGTCGCTGCAATTTTCTTTGGTTTTGCAGCATCTATGCTGGGAGTTTCAGGTTTTGAAAGTTCAGCAAATTTTGTAGAGGAACAGAAAAGGGGTGTTTTCCCAAAAACACTTAGAAATATGTGGGCGATAGTTAGTGTTATTAATCCTTTGATGGCAATTTTTGCTCTTGCTTTGTTTACCCTGCCAATGCTACAAAGTGATGAATATCAAAATACCTTACTAATTGAAATGGGGAAGCATGTTGGTGGAAATTGGGTTGCATATTTAATTGCCATTGATGCGTTTTTAGTGTTAAGTGGAGCTGTTTTAACAAGTTTTGTAGGTGTAACAGGGTTACTTGAAAGGATGACACTTGACAGAATCATGCCTCAATTCTTTCTCAAAAAAAATAAAAGAGGAAGTTCTTACCGCATCATTTTGATGTTCTTGTTTTTGGCAGTTTCTGTTTTATTGATCACAAAAGGAAATGTAGCAACTCTGGCAGGTGTTTATACCATTTCTTTTTTATCTGTGATGGCATTATTCGGCATTGGTAATATTTTATTGAAATCAAGAAGAGCTAAATTACCACGCCCGGAAAAGGCAAAATGGATCTCAGTGATCATAGCAATTGTTGCAGTAATCTTTGCTTTAATCGGAAATATAATCATGGAACCTAAACCTGGATCTCCAAGTAATTTAACCGTATTTCTTGATTATTTTATTCCGTTTATGATATTTATAATCGTTATGTTGAACAGAACGATTCTTTTAAAATTATTACTGAATTTTATTCATTACATATTTAACCCTTTGCGTAAATCTGTATTTAGAACAGACAAAAAACTATTGACAATTATTCAGGAAATTAACGAACAGGAATTTGTTTTTTTCACCAAAGGAGATAGAATTGAAATGTTGAATAAAGCAATTCTATATATCAGAAAAAATGAACATACAAAAAATGTAAAAATTGTTTATGTACATCAAAAAGATACTGAAATACCACCAAACCTAGAACAGGAAATTGAGTTTTTAAACAAAGCTTATCCTGAAATAAAGATTGATTTTGTAATTGAAAATGGTAAATTTACACCCGATAAAATCAAATCTTTATCCCAAAAATGGGACGTACCAATTAATTTCATGTTTATTGGATCTCCAACAGAAAAATTCCCGTATAAAATAGAGGAATTAGGTGGAGTAAGATTAATAATTTGACCTTTTAATGATAAAATCTAAAGTAATTTTCACCAGATTTTTAAAATGGAGATATAAGCATATTTCTAATAGCCAGTTTATCAATATTGCAAGTGCAGTAATTGGTTTACTTGCCGGACTTGGGGCTGTTACCCTTAAAAATTTAACACATTTTATTCAGGAATTACTGGAGACAGAATTTATCAAAGATATACATAGTGCCTTCTACTTTATCTTTCCAATAATAGGTTTATTTATTGTTATTCTAATTATTAAATTTGTAGTGAAGAAAAAGGTTGGGCATGGCATTCCATCTACACTCTATGCAATTTCAAAGCAAAAAGGTATCATGCCAAGGCATCAAATGTGGGCTTCTCTTTTAACTGCTCCATTAACGGTTGGTTTTGGAGGATCGGTTGGTCTGGAAGGTCCAACAGTTGCAACCGGAGCTGCTTTAGGATCTAATTTTGCCCGATTATTCCATTTAAATCAAACCACTAGAACCTTGCTTATTGGGGCAGCAGCAGCAGGAGCAATGTCTTCTATCTTTAAGGCTCCCATCGCTGCCATCGTTTTTGCAGTAGAAATTTTTAGTCTGGAACTAACTTTGGCTTCCATGGTTCCTTTATTATTAGCGTCTATTACAGCTATTTTAACATCCTATTTCTTTTTTGGTGATGATGTTTTACTCCACTTTAAATTACAGGATGCATTTGCTCTAAACGATGTTATATTCTTTGTCATATTAGGTGTGTTTACTGCTTCTGCTTCTATTTATTTTAGCAAGGTCTATTTTTTCATTGGCGATCAGTTTAAAAAAATTCTCAATCCATACAGCAGGTTATTAGTTGGGGGAGTTTTAATTGGTATCATTGTTTTTCTTATCCCACCACTTTTTGGTGAGGGTTATGAAACGATCAATAATATCTTAAGAGGAAACATTGAGGATGTCACTGCTCATAATATATTGTTTAAAATTGTGACTGATAATTTTTGGGGTGTTATTTTACTCCTGTTCGGACTGGTGATCTTCAAAGTGATAGCCATGTCACTAACTTTTAGTGCAGGTGGTGTAGGTGGCGTATTTGCACCAACACTATTTACAGGAAGTATTGCAGGTTATGTTTTTGCTTCTATTATCAATTACAGTAAAATATTTGAACACCAGTTATCATTGATCAATTTTGCTATGGTAGGTATGGCCGGGCTAATGGCCGGAGTATTGCAGGCTCCTTTGACCGCAATTTTTTTAATAGCAGAAATTACCGGTGGCTACGAATTATTTGTTCCCTTAATGATTGTATCTTCCATTTCATTTATTGTGACAAAACATTATATTCCACATAATATTTATGCAGCTGAACTTGCTAAAAAAGGAGAGCTTATCACACATAATAAAGATAAAAATGTGTTGATGATGCTCGATATTGATAAAGTAATTGAAACCAATTTTGTTATTCTTTCTCCTGAAATGAACTTAGGTGAAATTGTAAATAAAGCAGTAGCAAAATCTTCACGAAACCATTTTCCTGTTGTAACCAAAGAAAATGAATTCCTTGGCATACTTTCTCTAAATGATATCAGAAGCGTTATGTTTAATAAAGATCTGTACGAAACAGTACAGGTTAGAAGTTTAATGCATGCTGCAACGGATATTATTTACTATGAAAAAGACTCTGCTGAAGAAATTTTAAATAAATTTAAAAGAACCGGCTCCTGGAATTTAGTAGTGGTTAAAGATGGTAAATACCATGGATTTATCTCAAAATCAAGACTACTTACAGCCTACAGAAGAAAACTGATCCAGGTTACTTCGTAATGATACTCAAGGATTGAAAATATTCATTAATAATAGTGTCTTTATTTTTTACCTTTTCTACCTCACTCCTAAAGGATGAAAGGCAAAAAATACTTGATCATCCTTCAGGAGTGAGGTCAAATCAAGTATTTTTATGATTTTTCTTTCAATCTTTTATTCGCATTCGTAATCTAATTTGTTTTTTTACTTAAATATTCTATAACCTTATCCGGGAAATCTGTGAATGCTCCATCGACATTCGCTCCATAAAAAACAATCTCTATCAATTTTTCAAATGAAGGTGCTTTGCCTAACTGATCTGCCCTTAGAGTAAATACATGCACCTTTAAATTACGGGCATGGGCTTTTTTTGCCAAATCAGAATACACAATATTTCCATCTTTATCCTCCTCTATTACAAGATGCCGAATAGAAGGCCCAATGCCATCAGCATATGTACTAAATAAATCCAAATCCTTATCATTGATTCGTCTTCCAACCAGCTGAACCAAAAATAGTTTACTGTTCAGTTTTGTACGAATTCTTTTTAACTCCGGTTCATCAAAACATTGTAAAATACAGGCATCTGCTTTGATTTTATAACCATACTCTGTCAAAATCTGTAAAACAATTTTTGAAATATCCTTTCCTTCTTTGCGATGAAACTTTGGATTTTTTATTTCAGGATAGATACCAATCATATTTCCGGTACTTTTATTCAATCCTTGTATCATTTCAATTTCATCCTGAAAGGAATGTAATTTAAAGTGAGACTTCCCATAAGGAAATCTATCTGGGAAAACTACCTTTTTTGTCTTTGGATCAAACCGTTCAAAAACATTTAGTTCCATCAGCTCCTTGTATGTAAAATCAATCACATAAAAATGACCATCCTTTCTTTTTCTTGATGGAAATTTTGAGTCTACATCTGTAATATCATCTAAATGAATATCGTGAATAACAATAGGCACATCATCTTTACTTAAAACAAGATCCTGTTCCAGATAATCAGGATGCATTGCATAAGCCATAGCCTTTGCTTCCATGGTGTGTTCTGGTAAATAGCCCGAAGCACCACGGTGGGCAATTACAATTTTTTTTGACTCTATTTTCTTTTTATTTTGAGATATCATATTACTATTTCCTGCTAGAAAAAGGACAAGAATAAACATACTAATTTTATACATACTTTAAGTAAATTATTTGAAAGATAAAGATAATACATTTCGTTATTTCTATACTTCCAATTCACGGCCTTTGTTTATAAACTGTTTTTCAGAAACCTAGAAAGAAAAATCTGCTACTGACTTTCACCGATATAATTTAGACAATAAAAACGAAATATGTATTTTTGCGCATTCTCTAAAACAAAATATTTATGTCAAGAATACTTACAGGCGTACAAAGTACCGGAACTCCTCATTTAGGAAATTTATTAGGAGCAATTATTCCGGCAATTACAATGTCAAAAAATGCAGGAGGTGAATCTTTCTTATTTATTGCTGATATGCATTCGCTTACCCAGATAAAAGATGCCAAAACTTTAAAACAAAATACTTACAGCACAGCAGCAACCTGGCTTGCTTTTGGATTGAATGTTGAAAAAACAGTTTTTTATCGTCAGAGTGATGTGCCGCAGGTAACCGAATTATCATGGTATCTAAGTTGTTTTTATCCTTACCAGCGATTAACTCTTGCACATAGTTTTAAAGATAAAGCCGACAGGCTGGAAGATGTAAACTCTGGTTTATTTTCCTACCCCATGTTAATGGCTGCAGATATTTTATTGTATGATGCCGATGTGGTTCCTGTTGGGAAAGATCAATTACAACATTTAGAAATGAGTAGAGATGTTGCCAATAGATTTAACCATCAAATGGGAGATACTTTGATTCCGCCTCAGGCAAAAATTCAGGAAGGCACTATGTATGTTCCAGGAACTGATGGTGAAAAAATGAGTAAATCAAAAAATAATATCATTGATATATTCTTGCCGGATAAACAATTACGCAAGCAGATCATGAAGATCAAAACAGATTCCACTTCCTTAGAAGATCCTAAAAATCCAGATACCTGTAACTTATTTGCACTCTATAAATTAGTTGCAACAAAAGAACAAACAGAAGATATAAGAGAAAAATATCTTGCCGGAAATTATGGTTATGGTCATGCCAAACAGGCTTTTTACGAATTGCTTATCGAGAAATTTGCCAAAGAGCGTGAATTGTATCATTATTATATGGATAACTTACCCGAAATAGATAAAGCTCTTGCAATTGGAGCAAAAAAAGCCCATAAGGTTGCAGATGAGGTACTTGGCAGAGTTAGGGTAAAACTGGGGTACTAAATTTGAATTATGAGTTAAAAATTACAACCAAAAGAATTAATTCTGTTCGTTTGTTAAAATATTAAGTATAATTTTAGATAAATTAAAATACAGATTAAAACATTGTTTTATCTTTATAAAAAAGATTTATCTATTATAAATGGAAATACTACTAGTTCTTATTGTTGTCGTCATATTAATGGTTGTTGCTGCTGCCAAATTTAATTTTCATCCATTTTTATCTCTAATACTTGCTGCCATTGTCATGGGGTTTGTAGGTGGTTTAAGTGAATCTGAAGTTATTAATACTTTAATGAATGGTTTTGGGAAAACACTTGGTAGTATAGGAATTATTATTGCTTTTGGAACAATAATTGGAGCTTATCTCGAAAAAAGTGGCGGTGCAAAAACACTTGCAAATTTTGTTCTTAAGATTATTGGTAAAAAAAGAGCAGCTCTAGCCATGAATATTACAGGTTTTATTGTTTCTATTCCTGTTTATTGTGATTCAGGGTTTATTATTCTTTCACCCTTGAATAAAGCCATAAGTAAAAGCACCAAAATACCTTTGGTTGTACTTGGGGTTTCATTGGCAGCCGGACTATATGCTACGCATGTTTTTGTTCCTCCAACTCCTGGTCCTTTGGCAGCTGCCACTGCTTTAGACGCAGATCTGGGTATGGTAATAATGCTTGGTTTAGTGGTTGCTATTCCGGTATCTCTTGTCGGTTTATTATGGGCAAAATATATTGGTAAAAAAATAAAAACAGAAAATATTGAAAGTGAGGCTATCGAAGATATAAAAGTTGAAAAACTACCCAAAACCGGTATGTCCTTTGGTCCAATCATCATACCTATCCTTTTAATTACACTTAAATCTATTTCAAATTACCCTACTCACCCTTTCGGGGAAGGAACAATTTCTTCCATTCTAAATTTTGTAGGAAACCCTGTTATTGCACTATTATTTGGTGTTTTTTTAGCATTTAATTTAAAGGATAAAAAAAGCAAAGATACTCATCATAACTGGGTAGCCAGTGGGTTAAAAGAAGCAGGAATCATTATTCTAATTACCGGTGCTGGCGGCGCTTTTGGTGCTATTTTACGTGCAACCGGCATAGGAGAGATTATTGGCACCAGCTTTTCAGATATGAATATTGGCTTGTTATTGCCATTTATCATTGCTGCAGTATTGAAATCAGCACAGGGTTCTTCTACAGTTGCAATTATTACAACTGCAGCGATTATTGCTCCTACATTAGAATCATTTGGTTTAGATTCAGCACTCGGACGAGCCTTAACTGTTTTATCAGTTGGAGCTGGTGCGATGACCGTTTCTCATCTAAATGATAGTTTCTTTTGGGTAGTTGCTCAATTCACAGAAATGGATACTCCTACAGCTTTAAAAAGTCAGACTGTTTCTACATTTTTCCAGGGATTAACCGGAATCATTATTGTAATGATTATCGGGTGGCTCTTTCTATAAAGTATTTTCCATCATTTGTTTTTATCACATCCACAATATTATAACCTAAGTTTTTAAGGTGCCGGATTAGGCTGCAACTCATTAATTTTATCAATTTCTTCTAAAATTTCGGTCGATAAAGAGATATCAATACTGCTAATATTTTCTTTTAATTGCTCCATTGTTGTTGCTCCAATGATATTACCGGTTACAAATGGCTGTTGATTGATAAATGCTAATGCCATTTGAGCCAGACTTATATTATTTTTAGTAGCCAGTTCCAGATACTTTTTAGTGGCAAAAACAGCCTCATTGCTTAAATACTTTCGCATGATTAACATTTGAGGATATAATTTTAGTCGTGTATTATCTGGCCTTCCATTTAAATACTTGCCACTTAATGCACCAAAAGCCAAAGGAGAATATGCCAGCAAACCAACTTTTTCACGCATGGAAATTTCAGCTAGACCCATTTCAAAAGTCCTGTTTAACAAGGAATATGGATTTTGAATGGTTTTACATCGGGTAAGGTTATTCTTATTGCTTTCCTCCAAATGTCTCATAACACCTCAGGAAGTTTCATTGGATACTCCATAATGACGAATCTTTCCTTCTTTTACCAAAGAATCCAGTTTCTCGATCACCCTTTCAAAATTATCCTGCCACTTTTCATCAAAATTATGTTTATAATTTCTTGTCCCAAAAAAATTAGCACTTCTTTCCGGCCAGTGTAATTGATAAAGGTCTAAATAATCTGTTTGTAAACGATTCAGACTTTTATCAATAGCCTCGTCAATTGATTTATCAGAAAAGTTTAAGTTCTTACGAATATAGGTCAAACCACCACTTGGCCCTGTAATCTTTGAAGCGACAACAAGATCTTCCCTTTTTTGATCTTTTAACCAGGTACCGATATATCTCTCGGTAAGCCCCTGTGTTTCAGCTCTTCCAGGAATAGCATACAATTCTGCTGTATCAATAAAGTTAACACCTTGTTCGACTGCATAATTCAATTGTTCATGTGCATCAGACTCTGAGTTTTGTTCACCAAAGGTCATCGTGCCTAAACATATTTTACTAACTTTTATATCGGTATTTGGTATTGTTGTATATTTCATTATTCCTGTCTTATTATTTTTTATTTTGTAAATATACGCTATCTGGAAAATATTTTTTCTCTAAATTCAGTTCAATCATATCTCCGTTTTTTCTTTTTATTAATATGTTAAATTTTTCATCATTCTTAAAAATATTTTTTACTAATACCAAATCACAAAAATCACTTTCCTGTATTTTAGTATTATTTATCTCAATGATCTCATCTCCAAAATCAATCAAATCTTTCAACTCTTTATCCCAAACAAATCCAACTACAATTTTGTTGTCAATAAAAGTTGGAACAAATCCCAATACTTTCTCTTTCAGATCTGTCTCTTTTTTAAAAGAATCAAAGTAGAGTCGCTTATTTTTATAATCAATGGTTATCTCTCCATATTCTAAAATATCAGTTCCTATTTTTGAAAATTTATCATTACTTGTAGTGGTAACAAAATTTAAAAACGAACTATTACTAAGTTTAATTTCCGGAATCAATGATCTGTAATGTAGCGTTTTATCTACAAACCCAAAAATACCTCCTGTATGACCTCCGTTACTCGAATCAATAAATTGAATAATATTCTTATCGTTAAAAGTTTTAAAATTCTTTTTTGACATATCATAAAATCCAATCATTCCTGTATCAATCAAAACTTGCTCTTTGGCTTTTCCATTACCAAAAAGATTGATCCATACAAACGGGCTACTTTGAATACCGAGTAATTTTAGTTTGGTTGAATTTTTCCTGTTAAGTTGTAGCTTATTTTTTTGATCAGTAATAATCAATCGTTTATTGTTCAATTGTATTTGAAGGATGGAATTCCTCAACATATTACTACCAATAAAACCATCAATGCCAAAGCAATCAATGATTTTATCTTGTTTTAGATCAAAAACCAATGCCGCACTATTTTCAAAAACAATATCTCCTAAAATGATCTCTGGAATAGAAACTACTTTTAATTGTTTCTTCTTTTGATTGATATCTGTTATTGGAATTGTTGTTAAAGAATCATTTTTAAGAAGATAAGACAACTCCTTTGAAATGATGTTTGGAGCTCCCGTATCTAAAATAAAACGATAGGTTTTACCTTCGATCTCAACCGGAATAATTATTTTACTTTTTACATATTCAAAAGTAATCTCTGTATAATAATCTTGTGTTTTGGTTTTTCCTTTGTTTAAACTAAAATTTTGCCCCTGACCAACTTGTGAAATTAGAAGTGCAAGTAAAAAAAATTTAAATTTAATCATAAGCTTCTTTTTTACAAAGATATTGAATTGTAAAAAAGATTAAAAAAAGATTCTCGCTTTCGCGAGAATCATATATAACATTTCAATGTAAAAATATCTTTTTATTTCAATATCGCTTCAATACCAGGTAGTGTTTTACCTTCCAGCATTTCAAGCATTGCACCACCACCGGTAGAAACATAGCTCACTTTATCAGCAAAACCAAACTGTTTTACAGCTGCTACAGAATCACCTCCACCAACTAATGAAAAAGCTCCATCAGCAGTTGCATCTGCAATAGCATTACCCATTTCAATGGTTCCTTTTGCAAATTTTTTCATTTCAAAAACTCCAATAGGGCCATTCCATAATATTGTTTTTGAGATTGCAATAATATATGAAAAAGCAATGTTAGTTTTTGGTCCGGCATCCAAACCTTGCCATCCATCAGGAATATCATAAATATCACATACCTGCGTTTTTGCATCCGGACTAAAAGAATCCGCTGCAATCACATCAATTGGCAAGTGAATTTTTGTGTTTTTTTGCTTTGCAAGATTTAATATATTCTGCGCTACCTGTAGTTTATCATCTTCACAAATAGAATCGCCAATATTGCCACCTTTTACCTTGATAAAAGTATAAGCCATACCACCACCAATAATAATATGATCCACCTTGTCCATAATATTGGAAATCACATCAATTTTAGAAGAAACTTTTGCTCCTCCAATAATTGCAGTAACAGGTTTTTTACTATCGTTTAATACAGCATTCAAACTTTCAATTTCTTTGGCTAATAAAAGTCCGAAGCATTTATTCTCCGGAAAGAACTGTGCAATAATTGTAGTTGATGCATGGGCTCTGTGAGCAGTTCCAAAAGCATCATTTACATAGATATCACCATGTTTTGATAATTTTTCAGCAAAATCTTTGTCTCCTGCTTTTTCTTCCGTATGAAAACGTAAATTTTCCAAAAGAAGAATTTCTCCATCCTGTAATTCTGCGGCAGCTTTTTCAGCTTCCTCACCAACACAGTTTTCAACAAATTTAACATGAACACCTAAAATTTCACTTACCGATTTTATGATATGTTTAAGGGAAAACTTCTCCTCAACTCCTTTGGGTCTTCCAAGATGCGACATTAATATAGCACTTCCCCCATCTTCCATAATTTTAATAATAGTAGGTTTTGCTGCCTCAATTCTGGTAGTATCTGTTACCTCAAAATTATCATTCAATGGCACATTAAAATCAACTCTGATTAGTGCTTTTTTGTTCTTAAAATCAAAATCGTTAATCGTTTTCATAAATATTAAATTTTATACTGCTTTTGGCAGATCATTTGTTAAAAAAGAAATGCAAATATACAAATAACTTAGGATTCATTATCCTTTCGGGGATTGTGAAATTGGTAAAATTTTACAGTAATATTTTCTTTTTAATAACAACTGCATCATTTAAAATAAAAGGCATGGGCATCATCAATTCACTTCTGGGTGTGATCTTTGGTTTTAACTCTTTAATTACAGGATTACGATAAAGATCAAAAGAGGATTCTAAAAGATCAAAAATAGGTTTCTCCTCTTTAGGAAGGATTATTCTAATGTCTAAAACTTCTCCTTCTTTAGTAAAATAATAGGTGAGCACATGTTTTCTTTTTTCGGTAGTGAAAATATATTTTTCATCCCTTTTCCGACTTAAAATTTCACCATTAATTGAAAATCCTTTAAAATGAAGGTTGGAATTACTTATGATCTCTATTCTATTTACTTTTCTTTGCGGAATGATTTGCATATGAATTTTTCGAACACTACCCATAATAGAATCTTCTACGATTACCACTTTTGGCTGTGGCAGAGCTATAATCTCAGTTTCCTTATACAGTTTAAAATCAGTACCGTATTTACTTGCCGATACCTCTTTTGTAAAACTACCAATGGTTGGGTCTTCTCCAAGAAATTGCCTGGTGAAATCATCTGTTTTTGTATTATAACTTGTCCAGTAAGCTTTATTTGCATCTGTATCTAATACGTACAACATGCTGTTTGGTTGCTTTCTATCCACGGAATATGTTGAGGAGAATCCCGCAGAGACAAACGCCAATATTGCCATTAGAAAAAATAATTTAGACAAACCCTTCACCTCTTTATACGATGCGAAAACAGGGATAACAATTCCAAAAACCAACACTGACAGCACCGAACTTATCACTATCATTTTTAATCCGAGGCCAACAGGAAACATCTGAATCAATGGCACAAAAATAACCAGAGTAGGAATTGCCAAAACAGAAAACAAGATCATTTGGTTATTTTTTCCTTCTTTTGAAAAGAATAAAATCGTTAAAACCAACAAGCCTGTAAATGTAGAGATAATAAAAAACCCAGCTCCGGGAAGATAAAGTGCAATGGCAATATTTATGAGTAGCCAGATAAAAACCGGTGCGATCATTAAATTCTCAATACTGTATTCTTTAAGGTATTTGTTGTAGATCCAAAAAGTAATTCCAAGGGTTAAAGCAATAAATGCAGCAATATAAAAATGACCATTGTAAGTAAATCCGTGCAGAATATCATTGTATTGCGGATAGATCTTTAGGAGCAATTTCCATCCATAAAATGTTACAACTCCCGAAAGGATCAATGAGAAAAGAAAAGCGATAAAACCTTTAAATATTTGTTTAACTGATAGTTTTTTCTTTTTAAACCCGACAAATAATAAAAATAAAAACCATAAAACAGCCATCATAACCATTGGCATTACCCATTCAAATGGATAATTGACCAGATTAAACTGCGGAAAATTAAAAAATACATTATCCTTTTCCGCATTTAAATTTTCAAGATTTGCATCAGCAAAATGGTTTAGTAAAGGCATTAAATAACCTGCCTGATGCTGCAAAGTATTTTTATCCATTCTTTCATACGTATCCTGTGCGGTATGGTAATCAAAATGGTCATCTAAAAAAGCAAAATTAAATCCTTTGATATTTCCATCTTCTCTAAAAACTGTCAGATCAGTATCATTAGGCAACATTTTATAAATGCTGTACAGTAAGGAATTTCCAACGGGATATTTCACTTTGGCTTTGTTAAAGGCTTTTACCAAATTTTTATTACCACCATTGGTTTCCATTAAAATATAACTCGGACCACCGCTACCCCTTGCTTCAAAATTCAATACGAGCCCAATATCTTCTGCCCAACGATGATGATGAACAAAAGCATTTGCTCCCAGTAAACCAAGCTCTTCGGCATCAGAAATTAAAATAATGATATCATTTTTGGGTTTGGGACTATTTGCCAGATAAACTCTTAATCCTTCTAAAATAACGACAACTCCCGAACCTGCATCTGCAGCTCCAAGTGAGGAATGTGGACTTGAATCATAGTGCGTAAGTAATAGAAGTGCTTTCCCTTTTTCACTACCTTTAATTCTTGCTAAAATATTTTTTGTGTTTGTTCCGGCTCTCCATTTTTTATTTATTGCAACCTGGGTTTGAATTTCAACTGTTAAACCGAGTTTTTCCAGTTCAGCAACAATATACTTTCGCACATGATTATGTTCAGCTGTACCCACATAATGCGGTTTTTTTGTGACCTCCTTTAACTGAATGAGAGCTCTTTCTGTAGAAAATTCTGTTTTAGGAGTATTTAAACCGGTTATTTTATTTGGCATTAATGAGTTTAAACTCCAGTAAATTGTGAGCAAAATTACAATGAATGAAACTGCTGTACCATAGTTTTTTTTTGCTGACATAAATAGTGTAAAATTAAAATTTCTTATCTAATTCTTTTATATTCTTAATTTTCTTTATTCTCTTTTATCCTTGCGGCAATTCTTCTCCATATATCAACATTTTTAATCCCAAGATTAGATTCATCAGGATCATAAACTGGTTCTTTGCCTTCTTTTTTCTGTTTTTCATAATCTTTTAGAAGAGCAAGTGCTGGTTTACGCAACAAGAAAATTGCTATAAAGTTTAACCATGCCATGATACCAACCCCAATATCCCCCATGGTCCATGCCAGCTCAGCAGTATGTAAAGTACCGTAAAATGTTGCGCCGAGTAATAAAATTCGCAATGCCCAGATCATCCATTTTTTCTCTTTTTTATGTTCTAGGTAACTCACATTGGTCTCTGCGATATAGTAATAAGCCATGATGGTTGTAAATGCAAAAAAGGCAAGTGCAATTGCTACAAATATTTTTCCAAACCCAGGAAACTGACTTTCAATCGCCAGTTGGGTATATTCTGGCCCATAGGCAACTCCCGGAAGGTGTTCAAACAAGAAACCTCCATTAGGGTCAATCACATTATATTGAAAAGTAAATAAGATCATAAAGGCAGTCGCAGTACAAACAAATAAAGTATCAATATAAACCGAAAAAGCCTGTACCAGACCCTGCTTTGCCGGATGGCTTACCTCCGCTGCAGCTGCAGCATGTGGTGCAGTACCCTGACCAGCCTCATTGGAATAAATTCCGCGTTTCACACCCCACATAATAGCCATACCAACAATTCCTCCAAAAGCCTGATTGGCACCAAAGGCAGAAGTTATGATTAGTTTTAAAATTTCCGGTATTTCTCTAAAATTCATACCTATGATGATCACCGCCAATAAAACATAGGCAATAGCCATAAACGGAACTACTATTTCAGAAAATTTACCGATTCTTTTTACACCACCAAATACAATGATCGCCAAAAAAAAGATAATAGCATAACCTGTATATGCCACATCAACATCAAATGCGCTTTTAATACCCGCTGCAATACTATTAGCTTGTACACCAGGCAAAAATAAAGCAGTACTAAATATGGTAGCTATTGCAAAAAGTGTAGCAAACCACTTAATTCCCAGTCCTTTTTCAATATAATAAGCAGGACCACCACGATATTCACCTCCTTTATTTTCTTTGTAAAGCTGACCTAAAGTTGCTTCAATAAAAGCAGAAGCTGAACCTAAAAATGCAATCACCCACATCCAGAAAATAGCTCCCGGACCACCAAGTGCAATAGCAGTTGCCACTCCGGCAATATTACCAGTGCCCACTCTTCCTGAAATGGCAATGGCAAATGCCTGAAAAGAAGAAACACCTCTTTCAGAGGATTTACCACCGAACAAAAGCCGAACCATTTCTTTGATCATTCTAATTTGAACGAACTTGGTTTTAAAAGAATAAAATATTCCAGATGCAAGGGCTACGAAAATTAAGGCATTACTCCATACAATATCATTTATCCCTTTGATGATTTCTTCTAACATAAATTCATAATTTAAAAATCGCTTGAAGCATCAAAAGTATATAAAAAAGATGAGCAATTCGTAAATAAATATCAACTAAACCCCAAAGAAAAAAATTAATCTAATTTCAACTTTTTATGATTTAACTGATTGAACTTCCTTTAGGTATTTATCTAAAAATATAAGAACCTGGCCATATCCTTTAATCTCATTTTCCTTTTTTCTAAACCCATGACCTTCATCCAGAAATAATACATATTTAACTGGGACTCCATTCTTTTTAATGGCCGCAACAATCTCATCTGATTCTGCCTGCAACACTCTTGGGTCATTTGCTCCCTGAAGCACCATGACCGGATTTTTAATGTTCTTTGCATGAAAAAGCGGTGAAATATCATAAAGTCGAATGGAGTCTTTGGTGTATGGATCACCAATTTCTTTATAAAGTGCTTCTCTAAATGACTCCCAGTGAGGAGGTATGGATTTCAGGGTTCTCAACCAGTTAGTGACTCCAAAAATATTGACCCCAACTTTAAATTCATCTGGTGCAAAGGTCATTGCTGCCATGGTCATATAACCACCATAACTACCACCTATGATACCTATTTCGTCGGCATCAATGTATTCTTGATCCTGCAACCATTTTTTACCCCAGATACAATCTTTTAGGTCCTTATCTCCGTGGTTCAGATCATCCATTTTAAAAAAAGTTTTACCGTAACCACTACTGCCTCTATTGTTTACGGCCAATATTGCATAGCCATGATTGACCAAAAACTGGATCAATGAAAAATATCCAACTCTTGACTGACCACCCGGGCCGCCATGCACCCAAACCAACGCAGGCACTTTACGCTCTTTGGAAGCATTTAGGGGTTTATAATATATTGCTGGAATTTCCTGCCCGTCAAATGATTTAAAACGAATTACCTGAGCCGAAACAAGATTGTCAGAATCAAGTTCAGGATTCATGGTATTGGTCAGTTTTTTTAAAGATTTATCTTCAAAATTATATACATAAATGTTACTGGTTGATTTGGAGGTTCCAACGGTTAGCCGCATCAATTTTTCACTATCAGAAATTCCGACACTCATCACATTTCCATCAGGAATTTCTGGAAAATCAATTTTTTCTCCTGTTTTATTATCTTTTACGATCAAGTTGGTTTTACCATCCTCATTGATTCCAATTACTCTGTATTTTTCATTTTTACTTAGGTAGCTGTACATTACATCCCAGTTGGTTTCAAAAATTATTTTTTTCTTACCACTTGCTATTTCATACTGAACCAGGTATTTGAACTCTTTCCCTATATCAGTGATATAATAGAAAAATTTGTTGTCATTACTAAACCCTGATCCGCTATAAAAACCTGGTGCATCTGATATCTCAAGTATTTTACTGCTTTTTCTATTGTAAATAAACAGTTTGTCTTCACTTGTTGTGATAGATTTAGATATTCCCAAAAGATTTTCATTTGGCGATATGGCATCCACATTTAGCCCTTTTTTATTTATGTAGATTAATTTTGATTTCCAGTCATTTATATTCATTTTATAAATATCAAAAAACTTTGCATCTCTTTTATTGGAATAATAAAACATCGCCTTATTGTTAGCACTCCATTTGATAAACCCTGCTTTTACCTTATCTCCCGGAGTAAGGTCAACAAAATCACCATCATCTTTCACTAAGTAAATATGATTATTTTCATCTCCGCCTTTATCAGCTGTATACAAAAACTGACTGGTATTAGGCACTTCATCAATTGCATATAATGATTCTTTCGTAGAAAATGTTATTTGTGAAGATTTCCCATCATTTATATTGATTTCATAAACGTTATAAATACCGGTTTCATTGCTGCTTACCAATAGTTTTGTTTGCTTATTGTTAAATGAGCCACCTCTTACATTTTTATTTTTATAAAATTGCTCAATAGAGTATTGCTCAACTGACTTATTTTTTGATTCATCAGAGTTTGTTTTTTCAGAAGAGTCCTGTTTACAGGACAAAATTGATAAAATTGTGATTAAGATGGCTATTTTCCTCATTTTTAGTAGTTTTAGATAATAGCCTAAAGATAGGAAATTTAAAACAGCTAATTTTAATCCTTGATGATATTCATACTTTCCCAAGAAATATTCAAATCATTATAGATCTGATCTTCCATTCCTTTTTCGGTATCAAATCTTTTTGCTTTTGTGATAGGTATTGCTATTGAGTCTAATTCATTGATAAAAAACACCTGACCAATTTTTAAATTAGCATGCTCATTAGTTTTGAACATATGACGCTTTTTAAGTGTAATTTCAGCATCCCATCGCAGTAATTTCGGATACCATTTGTCTTTATATTTTTGATAATTCACTGTGTTTTTAAATTTCGGATTACTAACACTTAATCCGACTAAAAATAATACCGGTTTTACGACAACAGGTATCGTTAGCACACCAGATCCCTGAATTGATGCAATGGCATAATCTCCTTTGGTAATTAGTATAATTCCCTCATCCTTAACAGATTCAATTTTTTTATTAGCTTTATAATGTATTGTAACTAAAATATCTCCATTAAAATATTTTTCTTCACCAAAAGTATAGTCATACTTTTTAAAATGCTTTGGGTTTAGGAAATTATTTTTAGATGCCTCATTTCTTAAATCTGCCATCTCAATGATCATCTCAGGCCCACCCATATTTATACCACTTTCAAAGTCAAAATCTTCAAAATCATCTCCCTCCTTTTCTGCTTTTTTCCTTTCCTTTTCAATTCTTTTATCAATAAAGTCACGCATAAATTGAAAATCGTCTCTATTATCGGTAGGTTTATATAAAAGTATCTGATGTTGATTTTTTGCTGTATCAGCTTTGGCAGTATAATACGATTTAAAAACAGCCTCTTTTTTACCTATTAAATTCCCATTTTCAATAAATTTTTCACGATAATAAGCAATCGTCTGAAATGGGTCCTGAGGGTAATTCTGATCAATATTTGCAAGTGCATTTTTGATGTAATCTAATGGACTTAACTTACTTAAAACAACTTCTTCAAGAACTTCATTGCTCGGCTGTAATTGTATAACTAACTTGCTTGAAACAGAAGCAACAGGAATTTCATAATTGATAAAACCAATAAAACTAACCTGAATGGTATCGTTACGTTTAGAAGCTGGAATATAAAAATCAAATTCTCCTTCTTCATTACTTAACGTACCAATAGGATGATTTTTTAGTGTAACGGATGCAAAAGGCAAAGGTTCATTATTTTCTTTGTCAAATACAATACCAGATATCGCACCTTTTGATTGTGAAATACTAATTGATTGTGAAATACTAAAAAAAGGGAGTGAAGTAAGAACTAATAAAACAAGAAATTTAAAATTCGGCATTATGTTTTTTATTAATTCGACGAATGAGATGCTAATATGTTACAAAAAATACCTGCTACAGAAATTTCTGTAACAAGTATTTTTTGAATTTAATCTTCTTACAATTAATTTTTTACCACTTTAAAAGTGCCTTGTTTACCATTTTCATCTTGAATATTAACCAAATACACACCTGGTTTAAAATAGTTTAAATCGATCGTATTATTATCAAATTTTGCACCTACTTTTTGCCCGTAAATATTGTAAACTTCCACTCTATTGATTTTAATGGAATTTGGATTAGATATTTTAAGTAATCCTGAAGTAGGATTTGGATAAATATCTAGATTTGTTTTGATAAAAACATCATCAACTGCAAGCAAACTACTGTATTTCTGTAAAATAAAATCTAGCAGATCTTTTCTTTCATTATCATTGTAAACAGTTTCAATTGGGAAAGCAAGATATTCTACTCCACTGGTTCCATTGGCATCACTTACACCTGCATAACCTGTACTCGTTGTAACTCCTTCATAACTAAATGACATGGAAGAACCATTTTTTGCCTTGATCAGATCAGGCCAGTCAATTTGTTGAGTGCCATGAGTACCATCATCAAAATTATAGGTTTTACTATTGGTATCTCTAACCTTATAATAAGTTCCTGAAGCTCCTGGGTCATCTCTTAAGTATTCTGCTTTTAAATAAGTTTCATAAAAAGATTTATCTGTAGCATCTCCTTTTTCTACAAGATCCCATCCAATTTCTGATCCGGAAACGATAAATACACCATTATTGTCAATAAAGTCTTTGACCTTGGTTTGTTCGTCATGACTAAAGGTTTCATCAGTAGTACTTTCGTCTAACAACATCCAGATCACAAAATTAAAATCCTTCATGTCAACCACACCATTCGTAACAGCTTCGTTGGAAGCCGATGAAAAAGTTCTTCCTAACTGACTTAAAGGGTAATCATATTGTACAACCGCATCAAAACTTCTTCTTTCCACACCATCCACAATCAATATATCCGAATCATATAAACTTGGCATCACAGCAACCACTTTGGTTTGATTGGAGGTTCCTTCACTATTCTTTGACTGTAACTTGAAATAATAAACTTCTTCTGCTGTTAAACCTGTAACATCAATACTTGTTCCTGTAGCTTCTTTTACCATCGTATAGTTAGAATTATCTGTACTTTGAAACACCTGATAACTACTTGCATAATTTCCTTCTTCAAAATTTAAAGTAATGGTAGTTCCATTTTTACGAATGGCTGCAACCGATTTTGGCACGCCAGGTATTGGTGTAGTTGCTCCGTTAAATTTGGTATTGATCAGGCTCCATAATTCACTTCTGTTTCCATCATAATTCAAGGCCCAAATACCAATTCCTCCTAAGTTTTCAGTTAACGCAAGATCATATTTTTTACTCAGACTTGTTTCATTATCGGACCAAACCTGATTCCACCCACCGGAATTCCACCTGTACCAAGGCGTTTGAGAAGCATTATCCCAAATATAACCACCATGGGCTGCCGAATCAGTAATATCATCAATATAAAAAGTGGAGCCCACGTAGGATGTTACAGCTGAACCCGCAGAACTTGTTGCAGTTTTCCAGTGCTTTCCATAATAAGGCACTCCTAAAATCAATTTTTCAGGATATTTTGACAATGGAACGCTATAATCACTGTTTAAAGTTTTTGTCAAACAAATACCTCCACTAGGGTGTGTTAGTGGAGCAACGGCTCCGGTATTATCACTCCACCCTCCGTGGTAATCATAGGCCATAATAAAAACATGATCAACACTTTGTGTCAGTCCATCCAATTTCCAGCCACTCCAGTTAACTGCCGGTCCGTCAAAAGAAACTTCTTTGCCCGGTAATTGCGTATGAATATAAGAGGTGAGATCTGCCATAAAAGTATTTAAAATATCCCCTCTATCATCTGCATTCATTGCTTCAAAATCAATGTTCACACCGTCTAGCTGATAAGTAGTGATGGTACTTTTTATTTTAGAAAATAAATTATTCTTCGCTGTAGTATTGGTCATCAAAGTATGAGCAACATCTGCAGCAGCATCAGTTCCTCCAAAATTAGTAACCGTTAGAATCACTTTTACACCATTGGTATGGGATGCATTGATCACATCTGTCCATGGCCAGCCCGAAGGATTCGTTAAATTTCCGGCACTTGATGCTAAAAAATTAAAAACTGCCAAGTGAGATAGCAGGTCATAATGCAAATTGTCATGCGCCCCTTTAGTGTACTCCCAGTCGGGTAAAAATCCGAAAACTATTTTGGATAAATCTTTTGCCTGCTTTTTTTGCAGAGGAATAATTCCCTTACCACTTATATCAAATTTAGATACAATATCCTTGTCTCTTTTAAATTGCTCTCTTTGCTCTTGGTGAATTCCTTTTTCCTGTTTCAACTGTGAAAAAGCACTTTGATAATTGAAAATGCCTAAAATGAAAAAGTAAAGTAATAGTTTTTTCATAGGTAGTAGATTAAGTTAATTATTTTAAGTTATAAAGTATTTCTCTCCACTAATTCAGTGAAATTACCATTTAAGAGAAATACAATATATGCTAAGTTATAAATTTATAATTAAAACATGCATAAAAACGCAATAAATCGCTATAAACGACATTTATTAAGCCTTTATTTTTAAATACTCATTCTCCTTATAAAAACCTAAAATTTTATACCGTTTTCATATTTTAAAAAAATTATATTTTTACTCTAAAAAATTAACAATTTCATGAAAAAACAGTATCAAAATTATCGATTAGTCATTCTGCTTTTAAATGAAATAAAAAGGTACTTTTATTCATCAATTAATGCATAAAATAAAATATTAACTGCTAAAAATTAGTAGATTTACTTCTTAAATTTTTTAAGAAAAAATAAATGATAAACACGATAAATAGAGATATCCAGGAATTATCTAGAATAAGCTGGAATTTTGATTTTGATGTTATTAATTCATTGATACATAACAAATCAGGTAATTCAAATGAACCTCTACTTTTACAATATCAAAATGAAATAAATTTAGCAAAATCGTTATGGAATAATTTTTTAGACAGAACCAAGTCGGTAGAAATATCTGATTATTTAGCAAGTTTGGCCACACTACCAATAAATTCCATTGAAGAGTCAAGGTTGATATTGGTTTTACAAACTGCTTTGGCCAGTAAAAATGGTCAGTTAGATACTGTTGATCAGGATCTTGTAATAAGAGGCATTATGGGCTTGGTGAGATCTGATCTCACAAGAAAGAAAGTATATTACTTTTCTGATACGATCAAAGATGGTGATATTGCAAAATCAAAAATCAGAGACCACTATGAAATATTAAATGAAAGATTTGGTGTTTATATTCAGGTGGTTGATTATATAGGATCTATTCCGGGAAGAAGTTTACAAACTGGCAGTCAGGTTTTAGATTTGTTAGGGAACCGAGCAGAACTTGAACTGGATTATCATAATAATACCATTTTCAGATCTTCTAATATTTTCATTAACAATGCAAGTAGGGCAAAATTTGCCGGGAAGGAAAAATCACAGGGCTCTGATTGCCTTTGGGCCAGGGTGAGAGATCCAAAAACTAATGTGCTTCATAATATTATTGGGGTAGACAATGAAGCTTTCACTCCTTTAAGAGATTATATTGAAGAATTATTTATCATCAAAGGCGTACCCGGACATAACAAACTGGTAGATTTGAGTAAAGGAACACAATTTCGTTCTTTAAAGCATTTTATTATTCCTCAGGCTCTTTGCACCATAACAAATGGAGGATGCCCTCCTGGTTTTGCAGTATCAAAAGTAAAGGTTAGTGATGAAATTCCTGCCTTAAATATACAACTCAATGAGGTGGTTATTACCAACCCAGATCATTATTACAATGGGAAATCTTTATCGGCACACCAAAATGGAATATTTGGTATTGCAAAACACCTTGGTATTGACCTGGACTCTGAGGTTAGAGCAGAATTTTATCATCCGGACACCAATGAATTGATATATGAAAGAATTCTGGTACTTACGGATCATTTAGGAAAACATGGGGGTAAGGATACAATTATCAATGGATCAAGTCGCGGTTTAGACGGCTATATCCTACCTGAAATTGGTAGGTCATGGGATAAATCAAGCTTTAATGATTATGCATTTTTTATAAAAGATTTACCAATAGGCACAAGAGTTAAATTATTCAAAAAAAACAATAATTAATTATCAAAACCATTTACAATGAAAGCTAAAATTATTTTACTATTCTTTCTTTTTTCGATTACAATTACCAATGCTCAGAATAAATTTTCTGGAAAAGTAACCGACAATGAAAACATGCCTTTACCTGGATTAAATATATCTGTAAAGGGTACAAAATTAGGAACTACAACTAATTTTGATGGTGATTTTCAGATTGAAATAGCAGATGATAATGCTGTTTTAATATTTTCAATGGTTGGATACACTACTCAAAAAATACAGGGAAAACAAAATATGCAGGTAGTCATGGTACAAAAATCAGATGTGCTTAATGAGGTTGTACTCGTTGGAAGTAGAAATCCAAGGATGACTAAATTAGAAACACCTGTTCCTGTTGATATTGTAAATATTTCAGAAATAAAATCTTCTATTCCTCAAACTACACTAAATGACATGTTAACCTATCTGGTTCCTTCATTTAACTCCAACAGACAATCTGCTTCAGATGGAACTGAACACATTGACCCTGCATCCTTAAGAGGTCTCGGACCTGACCAAACGCTGGTTTTAGTAAATGGAAAAAGAAGACACACTACTTCACTACTAAATAATCAGTCAACTGTTGGAAATGGTTCCGTTGGAACGGATCTTTCTGCTATCCCTTCTTCTGCTATTGAAAGAATAGAGGTATTAAGAGACGGTGCTTCTGCACAATACGGATCGGATGCTATTGCAGGAGTGATTAATCTGGTATTGAAAAAAAATACAGGTTTAGAAGCTGCTACAACTTATGGTTTAACATCAGAAGGTGATGGTAATACTTTCAATGTTAACTTAAATTATGGTATCGAAGTAGGAAATAGTGGTAATCTAAATCTGTCTGCTGAGTTTAACGATAGAAAAAGCACAGACAGATCTACAAATCATGATCTGATCATTTATGACCAGTCAGATCTTGGAAATTATTTTGCCTATCCGTTTACCGATGATCCGGAAGCATCAATAGCAAGAGATGATGAATTGATTGCTGCTGCCGGATTAAAAAGAGATGATTTTAATTTTCATGTCGGTGATGCAGGAATCCAGAATATCCAGTTATTTGCAAATTTTTCATTACCCGTAAGTGAAAAAGGAGAAATTTATGCTTCCGGTGGAACTAATTTTAGAAAGGGAACTGGTTATGGATTTAGAAGATTACCTTCTGAAGGTCATGTGCTTGAAATATATCCAAATGGATTTCAACCTGAATTAAAATCAGATATTACTGATCTATCCTTGATTACAGGTTTTAAAACAATGTTCGGAAACTGGAACTTCGATATTAGTAATACTGCAGGGGGAAACAGCTTTTATTATACAGTGGATAATACTGTAAATGATGCATTAGGTGCTGCTAGTCCAACAAGTTTTGATGCAGGAGGTCATAAATTCTTTCAAAACACAGTCAATCTGGATGTTTCTAATTTCTATGAAGATGTGATGAGCGGAATGAATATTGCATTTGGTGGGGAGTTTCGATATGAAAACTACGAGATAAAAGCGGGAGAAGAAGGATCTTATATTGGAAGCGGAGCCAATTCTTTTCCAGGATTTTCACCAGACAACAAAGTGGATGAATCAAGAACATCTATTGGGGCTTATGCAGATATTGAAATGAATATCACAGAGAGTTTTATGATAGGAGTAGCGGGTCGATTTGAAAATTACAGTGATTTTGGAAGTACCTTAAACGGAAAACTTTCTTCCAGATTAAAACTGGGAAAAATATTTGCCTTAAGAGGTTCTATCAGTACCGGTTTTAGAGCTCCTTCTTTACACCAGCAATATTTTAATAATATTACCACAGATATTGTTGATGGTGTGTTATTAAACAATGGTACTTTTAGAAATGACAGTGATGTTGCCAAACAATTGGGAATCCCTAAATTAAAAGAAGAAACCTCCGTAAATATGAGTTTGGGACTAACGGCCCATGTTTCAAATAATTTTAATATTACTGTTGATGCTTACAAAATAAACATTGACGACAGAATTATTTATACCGGTAGCTTAGGTAATGACCCTTATGGAAATCCAATAGATGAATTAAGAGAATTATTTGAACCCTATGGCGTGGAAACTGCAAGATTTTTTACCAATGCTGTAAATTCAACAACCAAAGGTGTAGATGTTACCATGAATTACAAATTAGGTTTAAAAAAGAGTAAATTCAATTTTTCACTTCTTTACAGTTTTAATGAAACAAATGTGGATGATCAATTAAATAATGTTCCTGATATTTTTATTGGTCAGGAAGAAGTTTATTTTGGCCCGCAGGAAAGAAGTTTATTAGAAACAAATTATCCTAAAAACAAAGGTATATTCACCATTGATTACAATATTAATAAGTTTGGTGTGATGTTACGAAATACTTATTTTGGAACTGTAACCCGAAATGGATTTCCATTTGGTGTAAGTCAGGAACATTCAGGTAAAGTAGTAACCGACCTAAGTGTCTCCTACCAATTTACTGATCAGTTCAACTTTGTTCTGGGCGCAAGTAATTTATTTAATATTTATCCTGATGATCAGGTGTATGAAAATAGTTACTTTAAAGTTTTCCCATATGCTCCAGTTCAAATGGGAACAACAGGGTCATTCTTTTTTGGAAGGCTGACATTTAATTTATAAAATGAGTATAAAGCATAAGATTGGTTGGAAAACTGCTGCTGCACTGGTTATTTCAAATATGATCGGCACAGGAGTTTTTACCAGTCTTGGTTATCAATTAGAAGATATTCAAAATACATGGAGTATTATTTTAATTTGGTCCATTGGTGGTCTTTTAGCTTTAATTGGTGCCTTTACTTATGCAGAACTTGGAACAAATTTTGAAGAATCTGGAGGAGATTATATTTTTCTCTCCCGTTTATTTCATCCTTTTTTAGGATATTTATATGCCTGGGTTTCTTTAACCGTTGGGTTTACGGCTCCTATTGCCATTTCAGTAATGGCAATGAAAAGTTACCTGCATCCCATCAACCCTCAATTATTCAATGAATGGTTCGGTATTGCTGTTATTCTTATACTTACTGCTATACATTCTGTTAGTATTGGGCAAAGTGAGAAATTTCAAAACCTGTCTACTTTAGTCAAAGTTGGATTTGTACTGGTCTTGATTTTTTTAGGATTCTTTTATGTTACAGGATCAGATAATGCAATAAATTATGATACTACCTGGAAAAGTGAAATCCTTTTACCCGGATTTGCTGTTTCTCTTATTTATGTAACCTATGCCTATACTGGGTGGAATTCAGCAGCCTATATTGTAGATGAAATTGATGACCCAAAAAGAAATTTACCAAAGGCCTTATTAATCGGAACTGCTTTGGTTACAGTACTCTATGTTTTATTACAGGTTGTTTTTTTAAAGCATGCATCTTTTGATCAACTGGCTGGCAAGATTGAAGTCGCTTCTATTGCTTTTTCAAATTTATTTGGAGAAAGTGGCAAACTTTGGGTTGGTGCCTTTATTGCCATTCAATTGATAGCAACTGTAAGTGGTTATTTATGGATTGGTTCACGAATTTCATATGCCATGGCAAAAGATTATTCCTTCTGGAAACCAATTGCAGTCAAAAATAAAAATGGTATTCCTGTAAGATCATTATGGTTGCAGGCTATTATAAGTATCATTCTTACCCTTACCGGAAGTTTTGAAGAGGTTTTGCTTTATGCCAGCTTTGTTCTTCAATTGATGGGTACCCTAACCGTTGCATCTATCTTTTGGTTAAAAAGTAAAAAAGATGCTTTTAAAAGTCCATTTAAGCCATTCATTCAAATTATTTATATTCTTTTTAGTCTTTGGGCATTGGGTTATATGCTTGTTGAACAACCTAAAGAAAGCATCATTGGATTGCTCTTTGTTTTTGTAGGTGGTATAACTTATCTAATCCCAAATAAAAATAAAGTTTAGCCTAAATTCTGATTACCCTCTTTTTTAGTCTTTCTTTATCAAAAGGTAATAATCATTATCGAGTTTTAAATAACCCTGATTGTAAATATAATAATATACATTTCCTGTTTTTGTAGTATAAATGGAGGTAAATAAATTGAAATCAAAATTATGATTCAATAGTTTGGTACGGGTTACCTTTGTTTTTCCTGTTGTGTTTAATTCGGTTAGAGTATTATAGTTTTTACGCAATCGGTTATTTGTATTTCGAATTAAGTTCTTACTGTCTTTATGCATCTTATTATTATATGCATTTCTGCAATAATCTCCACAAAACTTTTTATCACTTCTTCCTTTAATGGGTTCACCACATTCTAAGCATAATTTTTGATCCATGAGTATTAAATATTGGTTTGGCTAATTTTCCTTTGTGGAAAAACAAGCCTTTATTTTCGGTTAATTTAACTATTTTTTTAATCTTCTTTTACTTTGACTAAGCACTAAAACTACAATAGAATACAGGTGATGATAAAAGCAGTTTGATATTCTATTCTATCTTAAATATTCTATCTAATTCTGTTTCAAGAGCATCGTATTCATACCCTTTTATCTTTTTTGTTACTTTACCGTCTTTACCAATAATAAAACTTGTTGGATATACCTGCACACCATATTGAGTAACATATTTATCCGAAATACCTTCTAAATTTGAAATATTTATCCAATCGATTTTGTCTTTTTTACTGGATCGTTCCCAATCTTTTTTGTCAACATCTACCGAATAACTAATTATCACAAAATCTTCATTTTTGTATTTCTCTTTGAGTTTAGGAAATTCCCTCTGGTTTTGCTCATGGCAATAATGACACCATACCGCCCAAAAATCCAATACAATAACTTTACCTTTATAATCAGAAATTTTTACAATATTTCCTTTTAAATCTTTTGCTACTATATCAATAAATGGTTTACCAATTTTTATTTTTTCAATTTCAAAACTATTTTTTAGCGCAATTCCATTTTTTGAATACTTCAGTTGCTCCTCCAATTTAGAATAGAACAAACGAATACTATCTTTATCTATATTATCAGTAAAATTCAGGATGTTAGAAAGTGAAACAACATTATTTGGGTATTCATAAAAGAAATCAATTCTTTCTTTCATTTGCTTCTTACGATACTCTTTCATACCTATTTTACCGTTTCTCATTTGGTTAGTGTACTTTACTCCTATTGCATCATATTTTTTGGCTAATTCATCTATTTTAGAACCATTAATTTTAGCTTTCTCAAAATCATCATAGTTCCCGGTTAAAGTTATATCTGTATTTTCAAGCCAAAATAAATTTCTTTTGGCAACTTTATTCTTATAGTCAAAAATTATAATCATGTATTCACTTGGTTCTTTAATACCTATTTTAAATTTAAAAGTTCCATTCAATGATAAATTAGAATCTATGTTTTTCCCATAGAAATTTCTTCTGTCAATTTTTGCTAAGGTAACAGTTAAACTATCCTGTAGGTTTTCAATATTTCCGGTTAATTCTATAGAGTTGATTGAATTAGGTTTTGACTCTTTGTCTTGATTGGAATTACAAGAAATAAGAATTAAAAAAAGGATAATTATTATATTTTTCATGGTAAAATTTTTGTTCGTAGAGAATTGCTTATAACAGATAAATATACAATATTATTTCCGTTTACAAACGACTACATTCAATTACATACGTAAGTAATTACTTAGTAACCGAATCGAATAAGATTACTGATTCATCTTTGCAGTGTTAAATCAAAAAAGTGATTTTTCAATTAATAATAGTATAACCAACCTGAATAATATCGGGTACTAAAATCAAATATTATGAATAGTTTAAGAAACAGAGTACAATTAATCGGACACTTAGGAATGAATCCTGAGATCAAAACACTGGAATCCGGAACCAAGCTGGCAAAATTTTCCATTGCAACAAACGACACTTACAAAAATGCCAAAGGAGAAAAAGTAACCGATACCGAATGGCACAATATCATTGCATGGAATAAAACTGCAGAGTTGGCTGAAATGTTTTTAGAAAAAGGTAAAGAAGTGGCTATTGAAGGTAAACTAACCACACGTTCATGGGATGATGAAAAAGGAAACAAAAGATATATCACCGAAGTGGTTTGTAATGAGATTGTTTTTTTAGGAACAAAAAGCTAATGGGATCATTCAGGGTTTCCCTTTATGTGAAACCCTGATTAAATTGCTTTCTATTTATCCTTTACTTTTAATGGATTCCGATTTTTTAAATTCATACAATCATGAAAAATGAGATTATAATTCCAGACGATATCATTACCAACAAAATCTATATGATAAGGGATCAAAAAGTAATGCTAGATCGTGATTTGGCAAAACTTTACAATGTAGAAACAAAAGTTTTAAAACAAGCTGTAAGAAGAAACATAAAACGCTTTCCAAAGGATTTTATGTTTGAACTGACAAAAGAAGAATTTGAAAACTGGAGGTCACAAATTGTGACCTCCAAAAATGACAATAAGGGGTTGCGGTACGCTCCTTTTGTATTCACAGAACAAGGAATAGCCATGTTATCAAGCGTACTTAATAGTGATCGTGCAATTGCTGTAAATATTCAAATTATAAGAATCTTTATGAAAGTAAGACAAGTATTAACCAATACTATTCATCTACAACTTGAAATCGAAAAAATTAAAAGACAACTATCAAATCAGAATAAAAATATTAAATTGGTTTTTGAATATTTAGATGAGTTACTTGATAAAAAGTCAAAACAAATTCCAAGACAAAAAATTGAATTTAAAAAATAGAATTGTATAACTTTGAATATGAATTTCTATCAAACACAACTAAATCTAAAACCCTATTCCAGAGGTTTTCATCTGATTACCGATACCATTTTAAAGAATATACCCGAAATAAAAAACATAAAAACAGGAATGTTACAGATTTTTATAAAACATACTTCGGCCAGTTTAACCATTAATGAAAATGCCGATCCAACCGTAAGAATTGATTTTGAAAATCATTTTAATAAAATGATTCCTGAAAATATGCCCTATTACCAGCACGACTATGAAGGAGATGATGATATGCCTGCACATTTAAAAAATGCTGTTTTAGGATCTTCCCTGCAAATTCCCATAACAGATGGTAAATTAAATATGGGTATATGGCAAGGTGTCTATCTTTGTGAACATAGAAATTATGGAGGATCCCGGTCACTTGTACTCACTATGTTTGGGGAATAAAGAAAGCCAGGATTAAATCTCTATATCTTTTTAAGGCGTGCAGGTTTGATTGCTTTTCCAGTAATAATTTTAACCTTATTTTTAATTAATTGCCGTTCAAGTTTATCAAGAATTGTATCATAAACATTCATTTCTTTCAGCTCTCTCTTAAATCGGCTAAGTGTGGAATGCCCCGGAATAGCATCTTCAATTTTTAAATTACAAAATTTCATTGCCGAAATACTGTCATTTACCATAACCTCCGTTTGTGCATCTGAAAGATCATACCAAACAGAAATCATATGCATTTTAAATAACAACATGGGAGAATATGCTTTTGCACCTTTCTCTTTCAAACCTACTTTGTATACCTTTTTAAGAGCTTTATCAATTTCTAACCAATTGACAATATCTTTTACCTGATTAAAGAATTGATTTTTCTTACTGTGCTTTTCCACATAAACAGAAACAAAGCTTCGTTGAGGATCATTTGCATTTTTGTAACTTTTCATAGCCCTAAGTTACAATATATTATGCTTTTTTACAATTATATAAATCATAAAAATATAGATTGAGAATTGCAACATTTACTTCTGACAAATGAAATTTAATTTTTACATTAGTAGGCATCAAAATAAAAAGCATGAAAAAATTTTATATCAAATGTGGTATTGTCTTATTCATCTTTATCAGCCCTTTTTATTTACAGGCCCAAAAGAAGAAGAAATCTAATAAACAAACAACCAAAGCTGTTTATGATGAAAGCCTATACAAAGGTTTAAATTACCGATTGATTGGACCGTTTAGAGGTGGTCGTTCTGCTGCCGTTACCGGAGTTCCGGGAGAGTCCAATTTATTTTATTTTGGCTCCACCGGAGGTGGAATATGGAAAACCACAGATGGAGGCAGAAACTGGGAAAATATTTCTGATGGTTTTTTTGGTGGTAGCATAGGAGCAATAGCTGTTTCAAAAAGTGATAAAAATGTAATCTATGCCGGTGGTGGAGAAAAAACCGTAAGAGGAAATGTTTCCTCCGGATATGGTATCTGGAAAAGTGAAGATGGCGGGAAGAACTGGATCGCATCTGGTTTAAAAAAATCAAGACATATTTCAAGAATTGTAATTCATCCTGACAATTACAACATTGTTTATGCTGCAGTTTTGGGAAATATTTACAAACCAACGAATAAAAGAGGTGTTTATAAAAGTACAGATGGCGGAAAGACCTGGAAAAAAATTCTCTTTACCAATGACCACGCTGGAGCAGTAGATCTGACCTTCGACCCAAATAATCCCAGAATTTTATATGCCTCAACATGGAGAATACAACGTACCCCGTATAGTTTAAGTAGTGGCGGGGCTGGTTCTGCATTATGGAAAAGTACTGATAGTGGAGAAACATGGGAAGAAATATCGAAAAATGAAGGCTTCCCAAAAGATACTTTAGGAATTATTGGCGTAACTGTATCTCCAAAAAATTCGCAGAGAGTCTGGGCGATGGTAGAGAATAAGAAAAAAGGCGGTTTGTACCGAAGCGAAGATGGTGGCAAAAAATGGAGTAAAATAAATGACGAACGAAAACTACGACAAAGAGCCTGGTATTACACAAGAATTTATGCAGATATCGAAGATGAAAATACGGTTTATGTTCTCAATGTAAAATACCACAAATCTTCAGATGGAGGTAAAACTTTTAAAACCTATAATGCTCCTCATGGGGATCATCATGATCTTTGGATCTCTCCTGAAAATTCAAAAAGAATGATTATTGGAGATGATGGTGGTGCACAAATCACCTATGATGGTGGAGAAACCTGGTCTACTTATCACAATCAGCCAACTTCTCAGTTTTACAGGGTTACAACCGATAATCATTTTCCTTTTAGAATTTATGCAGCACAACAAGATAATTCAGCTATCAGAATCAATTCAAGAAGCAACGGAGGTAATATTGGTGAAAATGACTGGGAAAGTACCGCTGGGGGAGAATCAGCGCATATTGCAGTAGATCCAAAAAATAATGATATTGTTTATGGGGGTAGTTATGGGGGCTATTTAACAAGATACAACCATAAAACAGGAGCAATGAGAGCTATAAATGTGTGGCCTGATAATCCAATGGGTCATGGAGCAAAAGGGATGAAGTACCGATTTCAGTGGAATTTCCCCATCCTATTTAGTAAGCACAATCCCAATAAATTGTACGCTTTTTCCAATCATGTACACGTTACTGAAAATGAAGGCCAGAGCTGGAAATTATTAAGCGGAGATCTCACCAGAAATGACTCTGCAAAATTGATCTCCAGTGGTGGGCCAATAACACAAGATAATACAGGTGTTGAATATTACTGTACCATTTTTACCGCAAATGAAAGTCCGATCAAAGAAGGGTTGCTATGGGTAGGAAGTGATGATGGTCTGGTTCATATTACTAAAAACGGAGGAAATACCTGGAAAAATATCACTCCAAAAGGATTACCGGAATGGAGTATGATCAACAGTATTGAACCCTCTCATTTTGATGAAGGCACTTGCTATATTGCAGCTACAAGATATAAATTAGGTGATTTTGAACCTTATTTGTATAAAACTACAGATTATGGTAAGACCTGGAAAAAGATCATCAATGGTATTGAAAACGAACATTTTACAAGAGTCATAAGAGAAGATCCAAAACAAAAAGGTTTGCTTTATACAGGAACTGAAACTGGTATGTATATTTCGTTTAATGATGGGATTTTATGGCAAAAATTTCAGTTGAATTTACCAATAGTACCCATTACAGACCTAACCATCAAAGAAGATAATTTAATTGTTGCCACGCAGGGCAGAAGTTTATGGATGATCGATGACCTGACACTATTACATCAATTAAATGCAGATCTTAAATCCAAAAACAACGTACTTTTTACTCCAAAAGATTCTTATAGAACAAAAGGATCTGGAGGGAAAAAATCAAAAAACTCCGGAACCAATCTTGAAAATGGTGTGATCACTTATTTTAATATCAAGAATTACGATAAGAAAAAGGATAGCGTAACGCTTACTTTTCTCACCTTAAATGGAGATACTTTGGCAAGTTTCAATAACAAAGCCAAAGAAACAAAGAAAAAATTAAAAGTAAAAAAAGGAGCAAATAAATTCGTTTGGAATACAAGAACCGAAGGAGCTGAAAAATTAAAAGGGATGATCTTGTGGTGGGCGAGTTTAAATGGTGCAAAAGTAGTTCCGGGTGTTTACAAGGTGAGTTTAAATGTGGATGATGAAATCCAAACAACAAATTTTAAAATTTTAGCCGATCCAAGAACTGAAGTGAGTATTGCAGATATGCAAAAACAATTTGATTTTATTACAGAAACCAATAAAACTATCGATAAAGCTCATAAATCAATCAAAAATATAAAAAAGATCAATATTCAATTAGATGCTTTTATCAAACAATATAAGAATGATGAAAATGTAAAAAATCTGGTTAAAAAAGCAGAAGATCTTAAAAAATCATTTGCTGAAGTAGAAAAAACACTTTATCAGACACAAAACAGAAGCGGACAGGATCCTTTGAATTTCCCAATCAGATTAACCAATAAACTGGCACATTTAAACAGTCTTGTCACCATGGGAGATTTTCCACCTACCGATCAGGATATTGCTGTAAAAAATGAACTTACTACCAAAATAGATACCCAGTTAGGTGAATTTGACAAATTAGTATCCAAAGAAATAAAAGAGTTCAATCAGGCTTTTAACAAAAAAAACTTAAATTATTTACTGGTAGAATAAAACAATCTTATGGTTATGTTGTCAGATATTCCAATACCTAAAATCTGGGATAAATGATTATTCCATTGTGAAAATTTAAGTCTTCTTGATGAGTTTTTGTGCAATAGTTATACCCTGTCTTGTTAAATGAACCACATTAATATTAACCAGCAGATCGGTAACTTGATGTTAAAATAAATTACTTTTGCACTCATGATTTCTGAAATAAAAATAGAAGAAGTGTTTTCTCTTGGAATTCCAATGGTTGATGTAAGATCTCCTGGGGAATTTCAGAAAGGCCATATTCCCAAAGCTATAAATATACCTTTGTTTAGTAATGAGGAAAGAGCTCATGTAGGTACCGTTTACAAGCAAAACTCAAAGGAAGCTGCCATCAAAATTGGTTATACTTATGTAGAACCAAAACTGAATAGTTTTATCTCAGAGTCATTAAAGATAGCTCCCAATAAAAAACTCATTGTCCATTGCTGGAGAGGTGGAATGCGAAGTCAATCCTTTGCAAAATACCTATCGGAAAATGGATTTGATGATGTAAAAGTCATCATTGGAGGATATAAAGCTTATCGGAATCATGTTTTAACTAATCTGGAAAAACCATTTCATTTAAAAGTACTGGGTGGATATACTGGAAGTGGTAAAACACAAATTCTACACGAGCTCAAAAAACTTAAAAATCAAGTAATTGATCTGGAGGGCCTTGCAAATCATAAAGGTTCTGCCTTTGGAGGAATCGGACAAAAAGAACAACCTACAGTAGAGCAATTTGAAAATAATTTGCATCATGCATTACAAAAACTTAATCCACTTCAGCCTATATGGGTAGAGGATGAAAGTCATAATATTGGAAGGGTAAAAATTCCAATACAATTCTTTCATCAGATTAGAGATGCAAAATTGTACTTTTTAGATATTCCTAAAAATGAGCGGGCAACATTTTTAGTTTCAGAATATGCAAATATAAATACCCAGGCATTAAAAGATTCCATACTCCGTATTTCAAAACGTCTTGGTGATCTAAATACAAGAAAGTCAATTCAATTTCTTGATGAAGAAAAATTTTATAAAGTTGCTCTAATTTCTCTTCATTACTATGATAAATTCTATTTAAAAGGAATGGAAAGACGTAATCCTAACGAGGTACTACAAATCAAACTACCAACTACCAATCATTACAACAATGCATTGGAAATTAAAAAAATGGTAATATCATGAAAAACATAAAGCTCACGCAATACAGTCACGGTGCAGGATGCGGATGTAAAATATCACCAAAAGTATTATCCACCATTTTAAAGACCAACCTCGCTCCTTTAAACGATGTTCAATTACTAGTTGGAAATGACAGCAGAGATGATGCAGCTGTTTATGATCTGGGAGATGGTTCGGCAATTATCAGTACTACTGATTTTTTTATGCCCATTGTGGATGATCCTTTCACTTTTGGAAAAATAGCAGCTACCAATGCAATCAGTGATATTTATGCCATGGGTGGGAAACCAATTCTGGCAGTTGCCATTCTTGGATGGCCTATTGATAAACTTTCTCCTGAAATTGCACAACAGGTTTTAGAAGGTGGTCGCCAAACTTGTCAGGAAGCAGGAATTTCTCTGGCAGGTGGACACAGTATTGACAGTCCGGAACCCATTTTCGGACTCGCAGTGACTGGAAGGGTTGATCTTAAAAAATTAAAAAGAAATGATACTGCAACCAGTGACTGCAAACTTTACCTTACAAAACCTTTGGGAATTGGAGCTTTCGCAACTGCACAAAAACAAGGGAAACTACTCCATGAGCATGAGCATATTGCACCTGAATCTATGTCAAAACTAAACAATATAGGACAGGAGCTAGCGGATATTGAAGGAGTAAAATCAATGACGGATATCACAGGATTTGGATTGATTGGCCATCTTACTGAAATGTGTGAAGGAAGTAATCTCTCTGCTCAAATTGAAATGGATAAAATTCCTGTGTTTGAAGAAGTGTACCAATATATTGAGCAAAAATGTATTCCCGGTGGAACACGAACCAACTGGGAAGCTTATGGCAAAAATGTGCAGTTAAAAAACGTTAACGACAAATGGATACTTTGCGACCCCCAAACAAGCGGTGGTTTATTGATTGCTGTAGAAGATAGTGCTGTTCAAAAAGTGGAAGAATTATTAAAAACCAATCAAATTGAACCTGTGTCTTTTGGAAAACTACAAAAGAGAAGCGATATATTGATCAAGGTAGTTTAATATTTGCTGTTTTTCTTAATTGTGTTTAAAATGGATTATAGTTAAGCCATAATTCACACTAATAAAACACAGCATTTCTCTATGATAATTTTGAGTTAAAACAAATTTATCATCAAGGTTTTGAAATATTTACTTCAACAATTTTTCTCCTGTAAAGGCATATTGATCCCATTTTGGTAGCGGATGAAAAGCACATGCCTGTACATCTCTAAACAATCTTTCCAAATCATTTTCACGGTAAAAACATTGTCCGCCAATGGTGTCCATTGACTCAGCTACCACATTTTTTGCGTCTTCACCAACATTGGTTTTATAACTAAGCATGGCAATGGTTATGGCTTCATCTGGTTTAAAATCAAAATTATTGCAAAGGGAAATCATAGCTTTCCATTGGGTTTGGGTACTTAACAATCTATTGTTTAGTTTTCCAATCATATAAATGATATGCTTGTTAAAACGCTCATACTTTTTACCTTTTTCTATGGCAATTTCCATAGATTTTTCAGCTATACCAACATAAGCGGCCATAATAAGCGGTAATGCCACCGTAAGTACCACATGCCAAATCATATGAAATTCGTTTTTTGATCTAGACAAAACAATTGCAGTATCTGGTATAAAAACATTGTCAAATTGTATGGTTTGCGAACCCGTTGCGCGCATACCCATTACATTCCAGTCATCAGCAATAGAGATACCCCCAGCATTCATGGGTACAGAAAAGTGCAGTACCTGCCACTCATTATTAGAGGGATTTAAATAAATGGCACTTGTAACTACTATATCTCCTCCAACTGATTGACTTGCAAAATGCTTTTTTGCGGTAAGTAAATAGCCACCATCGGTCTTTTTTAATTCCCCATTAGAACCTAACCAATCTCTGGCACCAGTACTTATTAACACTAGCTGATGTTTGGCCACATTTTTCAACATTTCCTCACCAACATTTTTATGTTTCAATTTCCAAACTGCTGCTGCAATAATATGTTGATGCATAGAAAATGCCAGTGCAGTTGAACTGCAATAATGTGCAATTATTCTAATCACGTCACACATTTCGGCATGAGTTAATCCTCCTCCGCCTAATTCTTTTGGAATTGCTGCCGAAAAGAATTTATTGGCTTTTAAATCTTCGTAGTTTTCAAAAACAAACTCACCACTTTTATCGTAGGCTTTGGCTCGTTTTTCAAATTCTTTACCTAGTTTGTGGGTTAAGTCTATCCAGTTTACTGTTGTTATTTCAAGAGTTTCCATGCTTTTCTTTTTAAATTCTCAACAAAAATAAATAGTAAAGAAGGGTTTTGGTTAACTTAGAAGTTTAATAAATTGTCTAAAAAGGTCAGAAAGTGCTATTTTTCCTCTTAAATATGCGTTTCGCGATAATTAACAGGACTTAACTCAAATTTATTTTTAAAAACTCTGCTAAAATGTGCTGCTTGTTCAAACCCACTATCAAATGCAATTTGTGAAACATTAAGATTCCCACCCGCCAATAAATTAGCTGCATAATTTAATCTTTTATCTAACAACCACTTACCAGGTGTGGTATTATAATGGTTTTGAAAATCACGTTTGAATGTAGATAAACTGCGATAGGTTAATTTAGCAAATTCTTCTAATTTAAGATTAAAACAGAAATTAGTTTCCATGATATGAGTCAAAGAAGGATTACTGTTATTACGAATATACATAAGGTAAGAAACCAACAATTGATCATCACAATTATACACAATGTTTAAAAGCAATTCTTTAAGTTTGAGTTTGATTATAGAATCTGGCGGTTGTTTTTTATCTCTAAAATACACCAGCATAGACTGGAAAAAATTTTCTAAATAAGTGTTTCCCTTAAGTTTTGCTGCTGTAAATTGATGTAATTGATTTCCGTTAAACGGAATATTTTTTTTATCTATATCTTTTAAAGATTTTCTAATAAGATCATCTGGTAAAAAGAAACCTAACATGCAAAAGTCTTCATCAAAGAATTGGGTTACCAAAGCTGCACCTTTTTTAACGTAAAGTGTTTGTCTGGCATTTATTTCCCATTCACCATGAATGGTTTTCCAAGTTTTGGTTCCGCTAAGAACATGAATTATATAATCGTATTGGGCGAAAACACCTACATTTTTTTCCTCCAAGGGGCAAGTATATTCAACGCAAACCAGATCATCTATTAAAAATTTATTAAAGAATAAACTGTTCTTTATGATCTCATAAAGGTTTTGCATATAGTTTATTTTAAGTTAGTTACTAATATAACCAATTTTTGGCAACTGTCTATTTCATTAAAAGTTGCTAACAACAGTACACATAATCTCTAAGCCAAACTACAAAACAATTAATTTGATAACTTTGTTTTTCAAAAACATTATTCTTCCAGTTTTTTATACTCTCTCATTTGTTTTGTAGGCTCAATAATAGAATAACCCTTCCATAACTGGTCATTAAATTGTTCTACATAGATCAATTTTATGTACTCTTTTTGTTTAAAAGCATTGAATTGCTGAAGCGAAATATCAGTATGATCCAAAACCAGCATTTCAAAGGAGGATTCTTCAGAAACGGCTAATTTGAACCCTACTTTAATTTCATTTAATTTTTTATCTAAAAGAAATCTTTTCTTTTTCCTTATCAAGGATATATTTCTGTCAACACTAACTTTTGAACCTTCTTTTTTTGAACAATATTTTAACTGATAAGTACCATCTATTTTTTCAAAAGAGATAGATCCACTAAAAGCATTATCGGAATATCCTACACCAAAGAGATGAATATCTGTACCCGTTTTACCTGCCTCATATTCATAATCAGCTCTAATTAATGCATATGTTTTAAGGGTGATAAATACTCTTCCTTTAAATTTTCCGCTATTTTTTGGCACAAAATCAATGATATAAACATCTTCCCCATTAACTATTGTTCCACCCACAAGCGTATACTCATATCTATTAGTACGATGTAAAAAATCCCATTCTTTTTTATCACTAAATGTGCTATATTTTAGTAAATAATTAGTAGAATTACGATAATATTTGGTTTTGAACTGCATTTCATTAATTCGTTTTAGAGAGTCCCTTTTTGCTTTATCCAATTCATTCTCATTAATTTGTACTTTAGCACCAACAATTCCACTTTCTATTTTCCAGTATTCTTTTTCTTTGGTATTTGACAATAAGTTTTCAAAAATAGTTTCTATCTGCTCCATATCTGCAAGGTTCTTATCTTTAAGACTAACCATTTTTATGGGGTTAATTTTTAATCGTAAGGAATCTGTTTTATTGTTGGAAAAGTATAAATTTCCTAAAAAATCGGTATAGGAAACCGTATGTTTCGGGATTTTTCTTTCTACCATTTCAATCTTCTCCTTACTCAACTCTTGAAAGGAACTCTTCTTAAATTTAATCTTTATATGATCAATATCAGAAATAAATCTTCTGCGGATAAATGTTTGATTTTTTATAGTGGTTCTTTTATAATTCAAATCTTTATTTTCCAATACTTTTTTTACAATAGACTCTGGATTCAGATTCTTGCTAAAAACAAAAATTTCATTCAAACTATTGGTGTTTTCTTTTAAATAAACCACCGATGAACTATCTAATTGTTGAATTGTCAAATTTTTCGTCTCATACCCAATGTACTGAAAACTAATTGTATCATTTTTGTTTAATTTTGTAATATCCAATAAGTATTGCCCCTGCTCATTTGTAATTGTTCCTGTATTTTTATGTAAAAAAACAATATTTGCATATGACAAAGCTGTGTTTTTATCAATGTCAAGAAGAATTCCCTTTAACTCTTTACCTTCTCTAACAGGTATCGTATCTTGAGTAGATTGTGATAACCCAATAAAAAAAGAGAATAATGCCATAAAAGTAATTATAGGTTTATCCAAAAAAAATTGTGATGTGTTTAAATCTGAAAAAAATGATCTCTTTATAAAATGAAAGGATTGTAGTTGATTAATCATAAAATAGTTTTGAAGTTGTAGTTCAAATTAAAGATAACTCTAACTTTTATAGACTTAAAACTTTGTTAAATAACAATGATTTAACATTTGGGTTATCAGGTGTTTATAAAATATAAAAAAAGGGTATTGATAAATTAATTTGATAACTTAAATTATTTAATAATCAACTTTGAATACCTGATTTTACAAGATCATATTAAAAATATATCCCGAAATAATAATACAAAGTGTTACTACACCAAAGAAAATACCAATCAATTTAAAGGTCATTACTTTTTTTAATAACATGGCTTCCGGTAATGAAAGTCCAACTACACCCATCATAAAAGCAATGGCTGTTCCAATAGGAATTCCTTTGCTTACCAAAACCTGTACAATGGGTAAAATTCCTGAAGCATTTGAATACATCGGTACTGCCAGAATAGTTGCAATAGGTACTGCAAAAAGGTTATTTTTACTCATATACTGTTCAAAAAAACCTTCCGGAATATAACCATGCATCACTCCGCCAATAGCGATACCAACAACAACATAGAGAATTATCCCTTTTAAAATGTTTAAAACTTCATTCCAAATTACAGGAATTCTTTGTGTAAAGGATTGCTTTTCTGCCTGAAAAATATCCTGCTCATGTTGTGCATTTTCTAAAACTTTCTTTACCCAGAGTGTTAAATATCTTTCCAGTTTTAACTTTTGCAAGATCATTCCGGAAACAGTTCCCAGTAAAACACCACTTACGACATAAATTGCAGTCATTTTTACACCAAAAAGTCCAATAAAAAGACCTATTGCCACTTCGTTCACCAAAGGAGAGGTTACCAAAAATGAAAAGGTAACACCCAGTGGGATACCACCTTTTACAAACCCTATAAACAAAGGAACGGATGAACAGGAACAAAATGGAGTAACCACTCCAAAAAGGCTTGCCATTAAATATTCAAAACCATATAATTTTTTTCTGGAAAGAAAATTTCTTACTTTATCAATAGGAAAATAACTATTGATAATTCCCATCAAAAAAATAATGATAAAAAGTAAGAGTAGTATTTTTACCGCATCGTAAATAAAGAAATTGAAGGCCTCAGCCATACGGCTCCCAGCATCCATTCCAAAGACGTCAATTACCAGCCAGTCTGCAATATTTTGTACCCAGTCAAACATTTATTTTCTATTTTTCCTTAGGTAGAATAGAACTCAGATTACTACTTCGCATGTAAATTACTGATTGTATTGTACAACAATTTAAAATCATGCTGGATCTCGTCTCTTATCCTTTTAAATTCATTCAGTATTTCTTCTTCCGTACCGATTGCCTCTGCCGGATCATCAAATCCAATATGTAATCTGTTCTTTACCTTTCCGGAAAAAGTTGGGCAACTTTCATTAGCTCCACCGCAAACAGTTATCACATAGTCAAATTCCATATCGAGAAATTCATTTACCGATTTTGGATAATTTTCCCTCAGATCAATACCCATTTCCTTCATTACCTGAACTGCTTTTGGATGAACTTTATCAGAAGGCTCTGTACCTGCCGAATAAACTTCCATATCTTTATCAAAGGATTTTAAAAATCCTTCTGCCATCTGACTTCTACAGGAATTACCTGTACACAAGATTAATATTTTCATACACTTAATTTGAGAATTTGAGAATGGGTTAATTTGAAAATTTTAATTATCTCATCTTCAAATCACCGCATCTTAAAATTAATAATATTTCTTCTTAAAATACAAGGCCACATTTACCAACCCAATTAAAACCGGAACTTCAATCAACGGACCAATCACTCCGGCGAAGGCCTGAGGTGAGTTGATTCCAAAAATGGCAATAGACACTGCAATAGCCAGTTCGAAGTTATTTCCTGTGGCAGTAAAAGCTACCGAGGCATTACGTTTATAATCTACTCCCATTCTTTTTGCAATAAAAAAACTTACAAAGAACATCAAAGCAAAATAGATTACCAGTGGAATTGCGATTCGTACCACATCCATAGGTAACTCCATAATCATTTCCCCTTTAAGGCTAAACATTAATACAATGGTTGCCAGCAAAGCAATTAAGGTAATAGGTGAAATGGTAGGGATAAATTTTCGGGTATACCATTCTATTCCTTTTTTCTGAACCAAATACTTTCTTCCTAAAAATCCGGCTGCAAAAGGAATTCCTAAATAGATCAATACACTTTTAGATACTTCCCAGATAGAAATATTTACATCATAACCTTTTACACCAAAATAGGGTGGTAAAACGGTAATAAACAACCATGCAAAAAAACTATAGGTAAACACCTGAAAAATACTGTTTAAAGCAATTAATGTTGCGCCATATTCCCTGCTTCCACCTGCCAGATCATTCCATACGATCACCATGGCAATACAACGGGCAATTCCAATTAATATAAGCCCTGTCATATAACCGGGATAATCCTGTAAGAAAATAATTGCTAGTACAAACATCAATATTGGCCCAATTACCCAGTTGAGGAATAGGGATAAACTCATTAATTTAGTGTCCTGAAATGCTTTTGGAAGTAAGCTGTAATCAACCTTTGCCAGTGGCGGATACATCATCAAGATCAAACCAATTGCCAGAGGTATATTGGTTGTGCCAACAGATAGTTTTTCATTTAATTCTGAGATGCCTGAAAATAAAACTCCGAGTCCAACCCCAATTGCCATTGCCAAAAAAATCCACAGAGTTAAATAACGGTCTAAAAATTTTAATCTGGTTCTCATTGTGTAGTATTTTATTTAAACAAAGATTACAATATTAACAACAGTTTACCTGAGAGCAATCACAGTTTGCATTGATTAATAAACTTTCTTTATCTCCTTTTACAGAAAAACCTTTGGTTGCCCATTTTATAATTCCATCATGCATATTATAAACATACTTATAGCCTACATGCATTAAAAAATAGGTGGTTTTTAAACTTCTTTCACCACTTAAACAAACCATCACTATTTCTTTATCTTTAGGTATTTCATCGATTCTGTCTTCCAGTTCATCAATCGGAATATTCATATAATGGGGTACATCAAAAGTTACCTGTTTTACTTCTGTTCTGCTTCTTACATCAACGATCAATACTCCTTCTTTTATTTTACCCATGGTAGTAGTTGGGCATATTTCTTTTGCCTTTTCCATATATTTTTATTTTAAAAGTTCGACAACTTCTTTTTTATTTGGCACTCTTCCTTTTATGGTAATTTTTTCATCAATAACCAATACGGGAGTTGAAAGTACATTGTATTCCATTATTTCCATAATGTCTTCTACTTTGATCACCTCAGCATCAATGTTGTATTCTTTTACAACCTCTTCTACAATAGCAGTTGTTTGCTTACATTTAGGACAACCGGTTCCTAAAATTTTAATTGATTTTGTCATCATTTGTTGTTTATCGCAAATAGGCGATTTCTTAATTAAATTTTTAACATGTTATGTTATTCATTTCTATATCAAAAAATGAATCAAACATTTTTTTTGCCCTGTCCCAGTTTTCATAATTAATACAATATTTAATTTTTGGTGGTTTTAATTCTCCCTGAATCAATCCTGCATTTTTCAATTCTTTTAAGTGTTGTGAAATTGTTGATTGTGCCAAAGGGAAAATATCAACCAATTCTCCTGTAAAACAACAGGACTGATTTTCAAGATGTTTTAAAATAGCTATACGGGTTGGATGCGCCAATGCCTTGGCAAAAGCTGCTAACTCTTCTGTATCTTCTTTATAATCGATATTCTTTAATCTTCTCTTCATTTCTAATCGCAAATATACGATTGATTTAAATACGACCAAAAAAATTATAATTTTTTCTCTATGATGATCAAAACTTACCGAGAATAGAACCTTCTTACTTTCCAACGATAATTAATTTCAATTTCTTTTTGAAATATCTCACTTATTTCATGTTTATCAGAAAAGATTATTTTCAAAATATGGGAACTATTTTCATTATCTATGCCTGTAACATAGTGCATATCACTTTTCAATTTCTTAGACAGTTTTGATTGGAACAAATAATCAACAATAAATAAATTACGGCTGTTTTCAACCATTTCAACAATTGCCTCTTTATTCAATTCAGATATCTGATCATGAAAATTAACCATAAAATTCTCAAGATATTTAGGATGTTCCCAAAAAGAGAGAATACATGCTTCCTTTTGATTGTTTGTATTCCAGCCACCCAACTGAGCAACAAAACCTTCCGCAACAGCGCTTTGATTCCATTGTTCCTGTGCTAATGAAAACTCATTGATCTTATCTTTTTTAACATCACAAATAATATATTTCAAATACATTTTTTACTCTGCAAGTTTTTCATCAATATAATCAAACACCTTTTGCATAAGGTGCACTCTGTCTTTTCCTCTTATATTATGCGGATGACCGGGATAGGTGAAAAAGTCAATCTGAACACCATTATCTACCGATGCTTTGAGTAGTTGCATAGAATGCTGAGGTACCACAACATCATCTACTTGTCCGTGAATGATCAACAAATTTCCTTTTAAGTTTTTGATATAATTAGAAACCTTTGCTTTTTTGTATCCTTCCGGATTTTGCTGTGGGGTATCCATATAGCGCTCTCCGTACATAATTTCATACAAGCTCCAGTCAATTACCGGACCCCCGGCAACACCTACTTTAAAAACTTCCGGATTGCGAAGCATCATACTTGTTGTCATAAATCCACCAAAACTCCAGCCATGAATAGCCATTTTATCCTGATCAACATAAGGTAATGATCTTAAATAATTTACACCAACCAACTGATCTTCAAGTTCTTTATCTCCTAAATTTCTATGTGTTACCTGTTCAAAATCAGAACTTCTGTTATGACTTCCTCGATTGTCTAAAGTGAAAATAATATATCCTTTTTCGGCAAGCGTATACATCCACATGGAGGCTCCTCCGAGCCATCTGTCTCTTACCATTTGTGCATGAGAACCTCCATAAACATATACCAAAACGGGGTACTTTTTATTCTTATCAAAATGCGAGGGCTTAATCATTCGTGCATTTAATGTAACTCCTTCCTTATTTTTAAGTGGAATCAACTCAGGTCGGGAATAAGCATAGTTTTCTAATGGGTCTCCTGACTTTAATAATTCTTTTTTTACGTTGCCTTTTGAATCATATATTTTTATTTCTTTCGGCGTATTTATACTACTGAATTCATCAATGATCCACCCATTTCTATTGACTTTTGCCGTATGTGTTCCTTTGGTTTTTGTAATTTGAACCTGCTTTCCTTTTAAACTGCTTTTAAAAATTTGTCGTTCGAGTCCGAAATTGGTTGCTGCCTGAAAATAGATATGATTCTTTTTATCAAAACCCATAAAACTGGTAATATCCCAATCTCCCTTACCAATCTTTTGCAATAATTTTCCTGATGTATCGTACAAATATAAATGCTTAAAATTATCTCTGTTACTAAACCATAAAAACTGATCATCATGACCAGGAATAAATATCAAACTGTCTTCAGGTTCTACATACTGTGCATCTTTTTCTTCAAATAAAGTTTTGATAAAATCCCCTGTAAAAGCATCATACTTATTCATTTTCAAATGATTCTGGTCTCTGTTTAAAACTCCAATAAAAATACTCTTCCCATCAGGTGACCAGCTTATTGTAGTAAGATATTGTTCTTTCGGGCCTTCGGTTTTGATATAGGTTATCTTTTTTGTTTGCAAATTATAAACACCCAAAGTAACATGGTGACTTTTCATTCCTGCCATTGGATATTTGATATTTTTCACTTTCGCAATTCGTGTAGTCATGTCAACCAAAGGATAATTGGTTACCATGGTTTCATCCATTCTGTAAAAAGCGAGTTTATTGCCCTTTGGTGACCAGAAAGTTCCTTTTGTTATACCAAATTCAAATCGATGCACTGCTTGTCCAAAAACAATTCCTTTATTCTCTTCCTTGCTAATCTGATCTGTTTCTCCATTCTTTCTTTTGATAAAAAGATTGTTTTCAATGGTATATGCAATATTAAAATTCGTTTTATCTAGGTCTGCATTTGTTGCTTTTTTACCAAAATTTATTTGTTCTGATTGTTTTGTATGAAGATTGTATTTTATAAAACTATAACCTGTTCTAAAATAAAATTCATCTTTATTGATCCATGTTATATGAGGGAATCGAGTAATTTTTTTTTCTGGTTTTATGGTATTGTTAAGTGCTTCAAGTGAAATGATCTCTTCTTTATCTTTACCAGACACAGATGATTTGTAAAGAGTATTATCCTCAACAAAACAGTAGGTATCTAAGCCTGATACCCATTGTAAGCCATTGATTTTTTCAGGTGCTAATTTGCTTCTTGCACTTAAAACAGATTCTTTTAAAGTGAGCTCTTTTTTTTGTGCAAATAATGAAGTAACGGTTAATACAAAAAAGACAATTGTTATTTTAAAAATTCTCATGATGGATGATTTAATTGAGTGGGATATTTGAATTTGCAATTTCATCAAAATTATGCTGAATATGGTTGAATTTTCCAAATTTTATTACTTCCTTTTTTCTACTGCTTTTATAATTTTTTGAATGGCATTTTGAACATTTTCTGTATTTGTTGCGATATTCATTCGCATAAATAAACCTCCTTCCCTTCCAAACCAACGTCCGGCATTCATTCCAATTCCAGAATATTTGGTCACATGATTCAACATTTCTTTGGTATCATTAAAAATACTTCTGAAATCAAGCCAGACCTGGTAGGTGCCTTCTGGACGGATCATCCTAATTTTAGAACTGCTTATGGATAGTTCATTTTCAATCAAATTCACATTTTGTTCTATTGTTTTGATCAACTTACCCAACCATGGTTTCCCTTCTTTATACGCTGTTTCAAAAGCTACTCTTGTCAGTGCATTAGTTCTTCCCAGATTATATCTATTAAAAGTCTCCTTTACGGAATTACGGATTTCTTCATTCAAAATTATAGCCATGGAGTCTGAAATCCCTGGTAGATTAAACGTTTTAGCTTCTGAAGTCAAAACAATAATTTTATCCCATTTCTTTGTAAACAGAAGTGCCGATGTAAATATATTGTCAAATAGAATAATGTCTTTATGGATCTCATCTGAAATCAGAATCACATCATTCTTTTTACAAATAATTACAATTTTTTCAAGTTCGTTTTTTATCCAAACCCTACCAACAGGGTTGTGCGGATTGCAAAGAATTAAAACTTTGTTATTCTCTTTTTTGGCTTTATCCTCCAGATCACCAAAATCAATTGTGTAATGGTTATTTTCTAATTTTAAAGCATTTTTAATAACCTTTCTTTTGACCTTTCTGATTACTTCTCTAAACTCCATAAAAACAGGAGGCTGGATGATGATTCCATCTCCTTTATTTGTGAAATTTTCAATAATAACAGAAATGCTTGTGGTGATAGTAGGACTATAAAGAACCTGTTCTTTAATCAGGTCAATTTGATATTGATTTTTATACCAGTTTTTTTGAGCTTTAAAAAAGGATTCTGGTTTGTATTCATAGGCAAATCCAGAATCAGTAACTCGAGCTATCAAGGCATTTTGTATCGGTTTAGCAATGGCAAAATCCATATCGGCAACCCACATGGGCATAATAGCTGATTTCCCAAAAAGAGTTTCCAGAGTTTTAGGATTTGTTTTTGTATTGGGAAGGAAGTCAATTTTTTTATCTAAATCCACATTCTTAAAATTTATTAAGCACACTTTTGTGCATCTTTAAAAATAAAGTCTAGTTCTTCCTTTTTTCAAAAAGAAACAAACCACACAAATATCATGCTAACAGTAAATGTATGATTAAAATGTTTGTTTACAAAATGTTTTTTATAACCTAAGTTCGCCCTAAGATTTCTATTCAGTTTAGGTAAATTTTTATTCTATTTGAAATCAAATTTTTGAAGGGCTAACTGGTTAATTTAAAAAAAATATGACAAAAATTGGAGGGAATTTATCAAATCCAAAGGAAACCCTAATAAAAGGCAATCTTTTTAATTGAAATTTTAAAAAAATCTTGATATTCTTTCAAATTACACTCTACAAATCTCACCTTTTATTTGGATTCTGAAAATTAAATCTTAGGGCGAACTTAGGTTATATGTAAATATTTCATAAATTTATACTATGAAAACTACTTTGATTTTTATACTGTGTTTCGTAAGTGTATCTGTTTTTGCCCAAAGCATACCTGAGAATTATAATGAAGGGATGAAAAATTTAGAAGAGAAGAATTATTCAAGTGCCATCCTTTACTTTTCCAAGGCTATAAAAGAAGATGAAAAATTTGAAATGGCTTATTTAAACAGAGGTATTTGTTATGAATTTTTAATGGATCATGAAAAAGCAATTACAGATTTTAATATGGTTCTTCTATTAAATTCAAAAAATGCACCTGCATATTACAATAGGGGATTGATCTTTAAAAACACGAATCAGTTAAACATGGCTATTGAAGATTTTACAAATGCATTCCATTTAGATTCTACAAATAAATTTGCAATATATAATCGTGCATTGGTCAAACTTCAGATGGGTGATTTTGATACGGCTTGTGTTGATTTAGCTATTGCGGCTGACATGGGGATTAAAAATGCTGTAGAAATAATAAAATACACTTGTAAATAATAGGTAAATTATTGTTCCCCTGCAACTTCTCCGCGATGAGGTTGTAAGGCATCTCGAAAAGTAATCATATCTTTTTCATCAACAGTAATAAACGCTATACAATACATTTCAGATACAGGATCAACATCTATCCCATAAAAGAGGAGGTTTTCTTTTACAGAAAATTCTTCTAAATGAATACAATGGTGTTTGGCAATTTCCAGTGATTCCGGGCCACGGAAATCCCATATCAATTTTATTTTTCGATTCATTATTTTTTTATCAAAGATATTAGATTTTAGCCTTAAATTTGTTACATCTATCAAAAGATGCACTACCTGAAATTGAATATATGAATTCCAATTTTTCTAAAATACAGACTGCTATTCAATCTTTGATAGAAATGAATGAGCAGGAATGGAAATTCTATTCCTCCATGTTTAGTGTTAAAAGTTATCCTAAAAAAGAGATGTTACTACAACCTGGAAATATTTGTGATCATATTTTTTTTATCAATAAAGGATTACTTAGAATATTTTTTGAGGATAAAGACGGTAATGAATCAACCTTTTATTTTTCACAGGAAAATGATTTTGCCGTAGATTATGAAAGTTTTTTAAACAGAACTCCTTCTAATTACAGCATTGTAGCCATGGAAGATACACAAGTGGTGCGAATGTCATATAAAATGGTTATTGACGGTTATAAAAAATTAAGAAATGGAGAAAAACTTGGAAGATTACTGGCAGAAAAATATTTTATTATTTTTAACAGGAAAATTCAAAATCTTTATACAAAAACACCCTACGAACGTTATCAATTAATGAATACTCAGTTTCCAAATATTAGGCAGCGTGTACCTCAACACTATATTGCATCCTATTTAAATATCTCTTCCGTTCATTTAAGTCGATTGATCAATAAAAGGTAATTTCCCTTTGAGAAGACTTCAAGTCGAAAAACTCC
>VAPK010546199.1_pt1 | contig 54957 bp, 47 predicted proteins | sample 3395031 | NCBI WGS metagenome assembly VAPK01 (sample SAMN08290443, study PRJNA428436) | hydrothermal vent metagenome | isolation source: Deep-sea hydrothermal vent chimney 1 | place: Pacific Ocean: Juan De Fuca Ridge
ATTTGTTTACAAACTAAATAGAAGATATTTTGGTGAGCAAATCTTTGATAGGCTTGTTATTGCCAGCATCACAGGATTATGACTAAATACGGATATACAAATTAATTATCCTAAACCCTGTGAAAACTATCCTAATGAATATTATTTTAGAACGAACTAAAAAAGGATATTCACAAGAATATATGGCTGAAAAACTTGGTATTGTCCAAAAAACTTATTGTAAAATAGAAAAAGGTAGAACAAAGTTATCTGTTGAAAGGTTAGAAGAAATTGCCTTGATATTAAAAAAAGATATTTGTACTTTTTTTAATAGTTAGTTTTAACCATCTAGATTCTAAGTTGCACAATATCAAATTTAAAAAATTAATTATTATTTTCACTTATTCTTCTTTAGGATCATCGGAAAAATCTATGTGATAAAATCCAAATTACAATATTCAAACGAATCCTTTCTATTTTAATTTCGTAAATTTGACGACTGATTTAGATGGAATTAAAATGAAGAGGTTAACCGACAAATTTGGAAGACAAATTACTTACCTGAGACTAGCAATAACTGACCGGTGTAATTTGCGTTGCCAGTATTGCATGCCAGCACATGGAATTGATATTGTTGACAGGGAAGAGTTACTTACTTTTAAAGAAATGTACCGTATCACACGAATATTGAGTGAACTTGGTGTGAATAAAGTAAGACTTACCGGTGGAGAACCGTTTGTAAGAAAAGATTTTGTAAAATTTTTAGAATCCCTTTCTTTTAATGACCAGCTCGATCAAATCAATATTACCACCAACGGTGTAATGATTGCTAAATATATTCCCGAACTGGAAAAATTAGGTATCAAAAAGATTAATTTAAGTTTAGATACGCTTAAAGCGGATATATTCAAGCAGATTACACGTCGTGATCTTTTTAAGGAAACCTACCTCACTTTAGAAAAATTACTGGCAAGTAAATTAGAGTTGAAATTGAATATTGTAATTCAACCAGGAGTAAATACCGATGAAATTATCGATTTTGTTGAACTTACAAAAGATAAAGATATTGCAGTTCGATTTATTGAAGAAATGCCGTTTAACGGAAAAGGTTTACGGGCTATAGATGAGGTTTGGAACCTGGAAAGGATCTATGCCGAAGTTGAAAAAACCTATAAAAATATTCTACCTTTAGAAGACAAGAAATCATCCACTTCTAAAAATTTTAGAATTGAAAATTACAAAGGCTCATTTGGAATAATTCCAGCATTTACCCGAACAATTTGTGGTGATTGTAATCGAATTAGGTTAACAGCAACCGGTATGTTTAAAAATTGCCTGTTTGATGATGGTGTATTCAATCTAAGAGATTTTATCCGTAAAGGAGCCAGTGATGAAGAAATTGCACAAATATTTATCGATACTGTACAACAAAAACCAGAAAATGGATTTATTGCAGAATCTAATAGAAAAGACAGTGTTTCTGAAAGCATGTCAACTATTGGAGGGTGAAATAAATTATAAATGATGAGTTTTGAACTATGAATGTAGCTCAAACCTCAATTAATGAAAAGAGTAGTTTTAAATCTTAAATTTTAAATTTATCCATGATCACATTAGAAAAAGCATTGGAAATAATTCTAACCCAGACAGAAGATTTTGGAGTTGAAGAAATCGATTTTAATGATTCTCTTGGAAGGGTCTTAAAAGAAGAGATTGTTGCAGATAGAGATTTCCCTCCATTCAATAGAGCAAGTATGGATGGTATTGCCATTACAGTTAATCCGTTTAACGATGGAATTCGCAAATTCAAAATCGAAGGTGTTCAGGCTGCCGGAAGTCCGCAATTGACATTAAAAAACACAAATAACTGTATTGAGGTAATGACGGGTGCAATGGCTCCAATAAATTCTGAAGCCGTTATTCCATACGAACTGGTAGAGATCAAAGATGGAGTGGCAAAAGTAATCACCAATGATATCAAATTTTTTCAAAATATTCATCGTAAAGGATTGGATAGAAAAAAAGAAGATATTTTGATTCCTGTAAATACCACTATTTCTGCTGCAGAAATAGGTGTTTTGGCAACAGTTGGAAAAACAACTGTTAGGGTTGCAAAAAACCCAAAAGTAATGCTTATTTCCACAGGAGATGAATTAGTAGAAATTGATCAGACACCCGAAGATTATCAGATTCGAAGAAGTAATATTCATACACTTGTTGCTATTCTCGACAGAATTAATATCAAAGCAGACACCATTCATATAGCAGATGACAAGCCTCTTTTAAAGCAAAAAATAGCAACTATTTTAAAACATTATGATGTTTTGCTTTTCAGCGGAGCAGTAAGTAAAGGTAAATTTGATTTTTTACCCGAAGTTTTAGATGAACTTGGGGTTGAGAAGCTTTTTCATCGAGTAAGACAACGCCCCGGGAAACCATTTTGGTTCGGTAAAAAAGAGCATAAAACTATTTTTGCTTTTCCAGGAAATCCGGTTTCTACTTTTGTGAGTTGTATGAAATATTTTTACCCCTGGTTTCAAAAATCAACAGGAATCCATTATAAAAATAAGAATTTTGCAATACTGGCAAAGGATTTTAATTTCAAACCAGATCTGACTTACTTTTTGCAGATAAAGTTAGAAAACAAAAACGGACAGCTATTGGCACACCCAATTGCTGGTCATGGCTCAGGAGATCTTGCTAATTTAGTTGATAATGATGCTTTTATAGAATTACCAACAGGAAAACAGTCCTTTAGTAAAGGAGAAGTGTTTCCTTTGATAGAATATAGATAGAAAAGGTTGTCTCACAAAGGAGCCGCTAAGCATTAAACGAAGAATCACAAAGCTCTTTACGTAGTTTTGTTGAACTTCGAGTTCTTTGCGAAATAACTTAAATAATACAATTGAATAATGGCAAAAGAATTCACACATTTAGACGATAAAAACCAACCAAAAATGGTAAACGTTGGCGATAAAAATATTACCAAAAGAAAAGCTATTGCTCAGGCAGATATGTTTCTTGGAGAAGAAATAATCTCTCTTTTTAACAAAGACGAATTAACTACCAAAAAAGGTCCGGTTTTTCAAACTGCCATCATCGCAGGAATTCAGGCAGTAAAAAAAACATCTGAACTGATCCCGATGTGCCATCCACTTATCATTAATGGTATTGATATTGATATAAATATCACCGATTCTGAAAATATTAAAATCCTTTGTTCTGTTGAAATTGATGGTAAAACTGGTGTTGAAATGGAAGCATTGACAGGAGCAAGTATTGCTGCTTTAACCGTGTATGATATGTGTAAGGCAATCTCACAAAAAATGGTCATCAAAAACACCCGACTTATAAAAAAGACAGGTGGAAAATCAGACATATAAAAAACGGAACTTCCAGTAAATAGAAGCTCCGCATCAAAAAATTATATGCTGAAATTGTTATTTGAAATAGTTCTGGTATTTTTTATTGATCTCTGCTATTCTGTTTTCTACAGTTTTTTCAATAATTTCTAGTGATTTTATCTGTTCATCATCCAGCCCTTTCGTTTTTGCATCTTCCACATATTTTTGAGCATTTTCTAAAACTCCTTCCATCTGTGCTGAATTAGAAACAAACTGAACTGCCATTTTACCAAGTTTGATCTTATCCATAGTACCCATATCATCTACATCTTTAAAAAGAACATCTTTTCCGTTCAAAGCGAGCTCTTCAATATTATCTGAAAATTCATTAATTGCTTTTTCAGAAGATTCTATAAATTCCACTGCATCTTTATTGTTTTCCAGTTCTTTTGGAATTTCAATTTTAAGCGGCTTTAAAAAATCTGGGTTTCTCTTCTCTTTTTTACTGTTGCATGAACTAATAAATAGGACTATCAATAGCAAAAAGACATTTTTTGTTAATTGCTTCATGAGTCTTGTTTTTTATTTAATCTCTTTCAACATATACACATTGGTATAATCAAATGGATTATCTTCTTCTTTTGATTTAATTATTTTGGCAAAAACTCCAGGTTTATCGTTAATCATCCAGTATTTTAGTTTTAGATCAAAATCACCAACACCTTCTACAACCGTACATTTAAAAGTCCCAAGATCAGTTTTTATATCTTCTGTTCCAACAACTCTAAAATACTCAGGTTCTTCCTGTGGGGAAAATACCATCTGACCGGTAGTATCGTCATTGAGTGGGAAAATACAATCATCCATGTCTACATAATCTTTTTGAAAATAGGAGTATTCTCTGATTCCCATTTCTTTATCAGAATGATATTTCACTTTATAACTGTTTGTCCAGGAATCTGTTTTCCCTTTTTTAGGAACAAAATGATCCACATGATAAACCATCTCTTTCACTTTTTTTAATCCTGCGTAAATCTGATTAATCGTCCATGGTAATTTGGCACCATCTTCCAGGTATTTATCTCCACCATCACTATCTAAAAATTCCTCGTAGGTAAATTTTAAAACAGGAATTGGTGTGTTATCTGGTTTAACCATCTCCGCTTTAATAAAATTCAAAACTGCACCATCTTTTTTGTACGATAGTTCACCATCTTTTAAATTTAAAACTTTTGCTTCGCCATTAAAATCCTTATCCATGGTGCTTTCCATAATCAGCATTTTTCTTTCTTTATCACATTTCCATTTTCCTACAGGAATCCCTGCACCAGACAAAGATCTCGCAGCCATTAATACACCACCCTTTTCAAATATCCAAACGGCCTGCATCCCCGTATGGGTTTTCCCGTTCTCTACAACTGATTTTAATTGCCAGGTTCCAACAATGGGATGATCGGTTTGTGCATATATATTTGTTGCTAAGACTAATAGCGTTATTAAGATTGCTTTTTTCATAATTCTAATTTATTTATTAATTCTTAATTTTATCATCTGTTGTATCATATCATAAGTCTCATGAAGTTCTTTATCACTCATTTTTGCCATTTCCGGATCATTTTCCTGAGCAATTTTTTTCCATTCTTTAAAACTCATTTTACTTAGGGCTTCCATATTTTCTTGCACATCTTCCATATCCTCAGAAAATTCATCGCTATTCATTATTTCATCTAGACTCTCATTTCCCATCATATTTTCAACTTCTACAACTTCAAAATCAGGAAGATCAAATTTGCTGTCAGATACTTTTGTGTCAAATTTTACCGATGTTGCTTCTGTAATGGTAGTTATTCCCATCATTTTTACTTCGCTTCTTAGCGGAATTCCCTTATAGAAATATTGTTTGCTCCCATTTAGATCCCAAACTTCGCAATCATATCCTTTGAATTTTTCATCAGCTATCTTTTTACCGCCCATGGTCTCCAGCATTTCTTTTCCTGCCTTGTTTACATCTACACCTTTTAATATTTCAGCTCCGATATTCTCCATCTTATTGATCTTTTTATTGTCAAAATCAACCGTATAAACAATACCATCATCCATTTTGGTTATAGAGTGATTTTTTTCTTGTGTTTTACTTTTTTTACCAAAAAAATTAACTTCCGTTACCTGAGTCGATTCTTCTTCTTTTAATTCTTTTGCTCCCCAGTCTTTAAAATACAGGGAAGATTCTCCTTCTCCTGATATTGTTGATCCCATTACCTTACCGTTGATCTTTGTTTTGTATTTAATAATCCCCGATTCAACATCATAACGTTTATACTTTGAATCTACCGGTTTTTCACTTTTACCACAGCTGATAAAAAGAAGAACTGCTGATAAAACAATTGCAATTTTTTTCATTTTTATTTAGTTTAAATTATTATTAAAATCTATTATCTCCGTCTAAAAGGTCTCCAAGACCTCCAAGAATACTTCCTTCTCCTTTGCGCTTTCCACCAGTTCTTGGTGCAGAAGCTATTATTCTATCTGCCAAACGACTAAATGGTAGTGATTGTACCCATACAGTACCTGGTCCTTGCATACGAGCATAAAAAACACCTTCGCCACCAAAAATTGTATTTTTAATACCTCCAACAAATTGTATATCATAATCTACATTTGAAGTAAAAGCTACCAAACTTCCGGTATCTATTTTTAAAACTTCTCCTGCTACCAAATCTCTTTTGTATAGCGTTCCTCCAGCATGGATAAAAGCCATTCCGTCTCCTTCTAATTTTTGCAGAATAAAACCTTCACCACCAAAAAAACCTGCTCCAAGTTTTTTTGTAAATTCAATTCCAATAGCAACACCTTTAGCTGCGCATAAAAAGGAATCTTTTTGACAAATTACTTTGCCACTAAACTCTGTAAGGTCTACTGGTATTATAGATCCTGGGTAAGGTGCCGAAAAAGACACATGCTGTTTTCCTTGGCCCATGTTGGTAAAAGCTGTCATAAACATATTTTCACCCGTAAGCACTCTCTTACCAGCGGAAAATAGTTTTCCAAGAATACTATCTTCTTGCTTGCTCCCATCACCAAAAATGGTATTCATTTGTATGGCATCATTCATCATCATCATTGCGCCGGGCTCAGCCATTACAGTTTCTTGAGGATCTAATTCAACCTCAACAAACTGCATGTCGTCACCATAAATTTTATAATCAATTTCGTGTGCATTCATAGTTTTAGTTTTTTATAAGTTTATTCAAATGACCAGTTACATTCTGGTAAAATCGTTAATAATCTTTGCATTTCTTCACGTTTTAATAAATTCTCTGAGAGCTCAACATTTGAAAGGTTTTTAAGTTTTCCAATAGATTCAGGAAGTTTGGTCAACTGATTCTCACTAAGATACAAGCCTCCTAGTTTGGTAAGGTTTCCTATAGATTCCGGAAGAGCCTGCAATTGATTCTTGCTCAATCGAACAGACCCTAAACTATTCAAATTACCAAAGGATTCCGGTAGCATTTTTAACTGATTTTTATCTAAATAAAGCGTTCTTAAATGAGTTAAATTACCAAAGGATTCTGGTAAGCTACCGAGTTTATTCCCAGAAAGGGTTAAATCCTGTAGATTGGTTAAATTTCCAAAGGATTCCGGAAGAGCCTGCAACTGATTTCCATATAAATTTAGATCATAAAGATTACTTAGATTACCAAACAGGGTAGGAAGAGTTTTTAATTGATTTGCACCAAGATCAAGCTTTGTCAATTGATTTAGATCAGTAAGTTGTTCCGGCAACAAGATCAATGCATTCCCTCCTGCACTCAAATCTCTGAGGCTGGAAAGTTTACCAATAGTTTCAGGAAGGTTTTTAAACTGATTATTGTTAATGTTTAGTTCTTTCAATTTTTTTAGATTTCCAACAGAAGAAGGCAGAACCGTTAGCTCATTATCCGTTAAAAATAATATTTTAAGATTGGCAAGATTTCCCACAGATTTTGGTAAAACAGTTATTTTATTTCCTCCAAGCATAAGTTCCTCAAGGTTGGTTAGATCACCTATAGATTCCGGGAGCCCTGTTAATTTACTTGTTGAAATATTAATACTTTTCAGTTTCTTTAATTTCCCGATAGATTTCGGAAGGCCGGCCAAATCAGTAATCGTTATCTGCAAATACTCCAGACTGGTCAAATCTCCAAACGATTCCGGGAAACCGGTAATTTTACTATTAGTAAGCTTTATTATTCTTAGATTTTTTAGTTTTCCGATAGTTTTCGGAAGACTTTTAATCTGATTCATTCTAAGATCAAGATCCACAAGATTACTCAATAAACCAATCTCTTTTGGTAGTTCGGTGATCTGTGTGTTGCTAATACTTAAATACTTTAAGTTCTTGAATTTTTTAATATCAGCTGGTAATTTAATCAGATCTTTATTTCTAATGTCAAGACTAAATACCTGATCAGGGGTTTTTAAGGCTTCTTCTAATGATTTATAGGTTTTGTCTTCCTGTGCAAAGAGGTTGATACTGCCAAAAATAAGCAGGACAATAAATAAGATATTTTTTTTCATGGCTTTAATTATTATTTATTATTACACTTACCGGGTGACTTTGAGTCACCCGGTAAATGATTGTGAGTATTGATTAAATACTATTGGTCAGTAGGTTCTAATGCTGGTTCAGAGCCATATTTATTATCTCCTGTATTACCATCCTGCACCCAAAAAACAATAAGCACGATGGTGCCTAAAATTGGAATTAAATGCAATAATTGCAACCAGCCACTTTTTCCTGTGTCGTGTAAGCGCCTTGCGCCAACAGCAATAGAAGGGACAAATAATACCAGACCTAAAAGACTGGATATTGATGACATTCCTATAAAGTTGCCAATTACTCCAGCAATTAGTGATAAGATAAAGTAAACCAGAATAAACATCCAGAATTCTTTTTTCCCTGCTCTACCGTTAAAATTTGCGTAATTGTCTTTTACTACTTTTAAAAACCATTCCATAATTAATTTTGTTTTAGTGTTATTTATTATTAATTGTTTCTACTCTCTTTTACCAGATAAAAACCAAGTGTTGGAAAAGGAATCAACAGTGGCTTATCATCATTTTTATATCTAAAATCCTGCAGGTACATTTTATCTTCATAAGCATTTCCATTATCTAACTCACAGGAAAAATTATTGGGAATATTCAGACTACTGGCCTGGCTATAAACATCGCCATAATCATCAAAAGTTACATATTTTATGGTCAAAGACTCTTTTGTTATCTTTAAAACCTTCAATTTTCCAAGATGGGCATCAGAGGTTACATAAAGTATAATATCGCCTTCTTTTAATTTAAATCCTGAATCTTGTAACTGCCAAATTCTATTTGGTGGTCCATCAATAAAATCATTCACAGCATCTTTATCCATGGTCTGAAAATACTGGTCATTCTCCAGTCTTGTTCTATCAAACATCATAGGATTGAAAAGAAGGTTGGTTTCTATATTGGTAGCAATTCGGGTTCTTTCAACTCTTAATCTTTTTCCCTCTCTTGTCGTTGCAAAAGTTTCTTCTTTTAAAACCAACCCATTCCATACATAAATATCATGCGCATCATTAGCCCGATAATAAATGGCATCTTTTCCAAGAATTTTGACAGTTCCTTTTTTCATGGCACCATAAATGGTTTCAACCCATGATCCGGTAACCTGATAGAACTGAAATCTATCTCGGCATTGCATTCTAATATTATTGGGATCATCTCTTAATCTATCTTCAATAAAGTCGTAATGATATTGATGGTCATCAATCCATAACATTTCATATCTCTTTGTTTTCGGAATTGGATCTCCACCAAATTTTGCAACTTCCCAGCTTTCTTCAAAAGCTACATCACCATTTTCATCCCAATAATAATTAATGATCTCGGCAACATAAGGAACTTGCTCTTTCCATTTACTTTGAACTCCATCATTATCAGAAAAATGTGTGTTAGTAGTATATTTTCTAAGCTCATATTCTATTTTACCCGACTTTATTTTATAAGGTTTATATGCCTGAGCTCTTAAATTTGGATTTAAGAATACAATTAGTAAAAAGATATATATTCGAAATGGTATCATCATAGCATCTTAATTGGGTGCCCTAAAATCACTAATCGTTTCTTCAAAATCTTTTATAATTGCTTTGTATTGTGCTTTGATAAAAGGAGTCTTTTTATACTCTTTAGATATATTAGAGCTTTTAACAATAGCTTCCCATTCTTCATACCTATACCATGTCCAATAATCGCCAACGCGTCTTATACCATCCTTATATAATTCTTTGGATGCTTTTTCCATCATCAGATTAATATTATCATCAGCAATCATATCTTCAAATATTTTTGAGGCATCTTGTTTTCCTTTTTTAAGCTCACCTAAATAATTAACAGCTTCATCTTTCTTTTGCTGATCTATTTCGATCTTTTCACCCTGATCTGCTTTGATATAAGCATTGATCACATTAAAGGCATCTTCTTTGGTTAGTCCACTGTCATCATTTTGTACTTCTTCCATAATACCCATCTGATTGAGCATCTTGTCAAAGTCTCCCTGATTAGGATCTTTCTTGTTTTCTTTATCATATTTCATTAAGAAATTCATCATAGGAGCAGCTGCTTTGATAAGATCTTCACTGGATTCAACATATTTCTTATCAATGGGATTCTCGCTTTGTTCTGCAGCTTTTTTGACTTTCTCATAGGAAACATCTTCTTGAGCATGTGCAAAAAGAACTAATAATAGCAGTGTCGATGTTAATAATATTTTATTCATCATATTTGATTTTCATTTGATTTTTGCATAGAAAAAAGGGTTATAAATCGGGGGAGAAAGGAGAAAATATATACAACCCAAATTTTCTATGCTATACTGTTAACCTCCAAATAAACTGTTTAAACCTTCCTGAAGACCTTCAGGTATCTCAACTTCTTCCACTTTCATGTTTTTTGGAACTTCAAATTTATCTTTAGATACTTTAACATCTAAAGAGATCTTTATTGCCGTTTCTTCCATTTTCATACCTAAAAATTTGGTTTTAGTTCTCAATGCTAATCCTTTCCAAATACAAATTTCACCAAGAGATCCTGTCCAGATTTCACATTTATTTCCTAAAATTGTCTCGGTTGTACCCGAATCTTTAAAGCCGAGTGCTTTCATCGATTTTTTACCTAATTCATCATAATTCCCTTTGGAGTTAGCATAGGTTTCATAAACTGGATTTTTACCCTTATTTATTTTATTATTTTTATAATCAATAGTATATACTGTAGGCCCTATTAAAATAGTTCCTTCTTTCTCTTCTGTTTTATGCCCGAATACTTTGGTTACTAATTCTCCATAATCTGCTTGTTTATAACCATATTCATCAATATATTTTGTTGTAGTTCCTTTGGTTTTACCGGTTTTTTGGTATTCAATAATTCCGGATTTAAAAGGGAAAACCTTATAGTTAGATTTTTGTGCATAAGTTCCAACGCTTATCAAAGTGACGATAAATAATATTGTCAATGTTTTCATAATTATATGATATTTAATTAGTTGCTATTGTAATGTTTTTGAGATACCGGTCATTTGTTCCAAACTCTGACCTGCTAATGGTTAATCCTATTAAATTACCTTTGATATCTCCTTTGTGAAAAATATGCTGACCATCATAATAAACTTCCAGTTCATTATTTTTATAGGTCATTGCAATATGCCGCCAAACCGGCGTTGGGGATTTCTGATAATATTCTGTTCCGTTTAAGGTTCCTTCCGTAAAATCATCGGTTACACCAAAAGTGGTGAATGTAATTTCATTATTACGTGTTTCATATTCAACTGTATCTTCTTGAGTTTTTAGATCGTAAAAAGAAATATAATAACGTTGTTCTAAAGAATTAGCAGAAAAACTAGCATCAAATTCTAACGTAAATTCATCGGGCAAATAATCCTCTTTATTATTTTGGACGATAGGAGCAATTCCCTGTCGGGAACCTAATTGAATCACTTTTTCACCATCTTTTTCAACAATGATCGTATTATCTTTTTTATTCAGATTGGTGATAACCCATTTAGAAGGAGTTTTATCTACGGCTTCATTATTATTTGGAATATCTTTAAAAATTATTGTTTCTCCGGTAATAAAGTCATTATAATTTCTATAATTATCATCATTTTCATTGGATGTGTTTTCAGAGACATCTCCAGCATTGTCTTCTGACTCTTTTTCTTCAGGATTAATCACCTGTTCAATTTTCTTGTCTATTTTCTTTTGTAATTTTTTAAAGAACTGTGCCTGCATATTTGTTGAAAACACAAAGGAAAATAAAATTGTAAGTGCTATTATTTTGATTGATTTCATAGAAACTTATTATTAAAACATCGGATGACTGGGGGATGAGGGGATTAAAGTCATCCAATGTGTTTTGGTTGAAATGGTTAAACGTTAAATAAGTGAAACTACAAATCCTTTCGACCTGGATTTACTAATGCTCCAGTATTAACTTTATTTATATTTACTTTGCCACCTCTTTTCTTTGGCTCCATATAACCTTTTTGATTTTGCACTTCCATTGGAGAAAAATCACCGGACATTTCATTTCGATCACTTTGACCTGTTCTATCATCACCACTGCCACCAGCCAAACTATTGTTCACAACTGCTCTCCATACAGCTGATTCTTTTTCTTCTTCACTTGGTTCTGCATTTTCATAATATCCATCAGGATCTTCAGGGTTATAACTATCACCATCTTTTGGTGGATCGTTCTCCTCTTTTGTTTTCTGTTCTGTTACTTCACCATCAGAATCTTTCGCTGTATACGTAATAGTTGTATGACTATTGCCATCTTCATCTTTTTCGGTAACTCTTACAGAGCTTTTTGTACTACCATCAGATGAGGTTTGAGTTACTACTGTTCTGGTTGTTGAACTACCATCTGCTCTTCTAAATACCTGTTTATCTGTTTCAGATGAATAACCATTATCATTCCCAACAGATGAATGATGATGCACAAAGGAAGTTGCTCCATTGCCATCTGAATTTTTATGACTTGAATGTGTTGCATTTACATCCCAAGTACCACCACCGTAGGAGGTCTGGCTATTTCCTCCGTTAAAACCTCCGAATGCGCCACCTTCTTTTATCCCACCTCCTGGATTCATAAGATCCTCATTTTTATTACCATAACCTGATCCTGGTCTATTTTTCTTTCCTGCAAATTCTGAACCTATATTTGCAAAATCACCCTTTGAACTTCCAGGTAAATCACCAATAAAAGCATCCGTATTGACTCTGCCATCTACAATTTTATCATTGATTATTCTTCCAACTCCAAAACTATCCCAAATAACCTGTGGCACTAATCGGTCTTCTCTAGCAATAGTTAAATCTGAGAACATATCTAAAAGATCATCTTCATTAGATACAGTGAAACTTTCATTATAGGTTTCTTCATTTTCTTCCTCATCAAATTCACTCAGATCCACACCAAAAGCATCTAAAATATTATCGGATGGGTCCAATTCTGCAACTCTATTACTTGTTTCTACTAAATCTTCCTGTGCTGAAAGAAGTCCAAAACTAAATACTGCAATGATTATAATAATTATTTTTTTCATCTTATTATTGTTTTAATTATCAAGTACCGTTTATACTTGATATGGTTAATATTTATTAAAATTTTACAAATTCCACTCTACGGTTATTGGCCTTGCCTTCAGGAGATCTATTATTATCAATTGGCTTGCTTTCACCAAATCCACCATATTTTAATCTTGATTTGGCTATTCCCATAGAAATAAGTTTATCCATTACTGTTTTTCCTCTGGCTTTGGAGAGTTTTAAATTATTGGCATCATTTCCGTCACTATCTGTATGACCCTCTACACTAAAATTAAGTTCCGGTTTTTTAACCATTAACTGATAGATCTTGTTGATCGGGCCCATACTTTCAGGTTTTAAGGTAGCCTTATTTACATCAAATTTAATTCCGTTTACAATAATCTTTCCATCAGAAACTACTCTGTCATAATACTTTACTCCTCCTTTGGCAATTCTAAAATTTTTCATATACTGAAATGTTTTATCTCCAGAATAACCATCATTTTCAAATGTGATTCCGGTAGGGTTAAGAGAAACATGTGGAATATTGACTAATCGTGTATCATTTAAATAAACTTTTAATTTTCCTTTAGTAAAAGCAACAGAGAAATGACGCCATCCGCTGGCAGGTAGTTTATTTGGATATTCTCCAGTACTATCCTCGAAGTGAGCACTGGTAGGATAAAAGGTTATAACCGGGGAGCTGCCACTACGAGATTGATTCTTTTGATCATACAAATAAATCCAAAATCTGTGATGATTATTTGCATCAAAATAAGCATCAAATTCTATGGTAAAAACATCCGGTAAATAATCCTCTTTCGGATTCTTAAGATACGGTACAATTGCGCCGCCATGAGGAAAAACAATTACATTTACACCATCCACTTCGGCAATTTCAGCATTTCCATCTTCCAGATCCCATCGGCTTGGGAATTCACCATTTTCTTCACTAATAGCAGGGCCGTCTTCAAAGATCACCTGATCACCCGGAACAAAATCAAATTTGTTCCATTTAACATTTGGAGATTCTGGCTTAGAAGTATTATTTGCTACGGACTTTGAGGAACTTTTAGAAGAGGAATTTTTGGTGCTGTTTTTTGATTGATTCTTTGTATTGTTTGATTGATTCTTTGTGTTTTTTTTACTTTTCTTTTTACTGAATGCTTTATCAAGTACACCTTCAGCTTTATCAAAAACATCGTCTACAGTATTATAGCTTCTTTTTGTAGCTCTTTTATCCGCCTCATAGTTTATTTTTTTTTCCGTTTTTTCTTTTAGTTTTTTTAAAAATTGTGCTTCTGCCTTTTGAGGAATTGCAAAAACAAAAAACAAAAGTAAGAATGGAATTAAATAGCGTTTCATAGTATGTCGTTTTAAATTACATTCAAAACTACCTTATACTATTATGAAAAGTCTCATACTTTTGGTCAAAACTGACTAGTACTTTAGTATGATTTTTCAATTTTTAAGAAAATGATAGGTTATTTAATATACTGAAAAATAGAAACATATATGATTTTATTGTTATTGTAATGAGTAAATATTCTACGTTTAGATTATTTTTAGAAATTTTATGGGTTTTGTGAATTCAATATTCTTGTATAATCTTATAAGGCTATTTCTGTATTTTAACGATTATTTTAATGCCTTTAACTTGCGGTATAATTATTGGACTTTCTTTTGTATTTGTAGCTTATGTATTGCTAAAACTGTCTGTTGGAAAGGCTAAAAGTATTTCTATCTTGATGTAGATTATTACAGCTTTATCTTTATTGAATTTTTATTTGTCAGCCTGAAATATTTAAATTGCTTGCGCTTTTCTGGCTGCTTCAATTCGGTTGCGAACATCCATTTTGTCAAAAATATTCTTCGTATGGGTTTTTATAGTGGAAAGAGAAACGAACATAGTATCTGCAATTTCCTGATTTTTCATTCCCTGAGAGATATATTTTAAGACTTCTGCTTCTCTTGTTGATAAACTATATTCTTCTATTTTTTGTTTAATATCGACCTCTTTTTTATCACAATCATCATCCTCCAGTCTAGAAATTTCACCGAGATATTCTTCAATATTATTTCTCATTTCATCAATTTCCAGTTGCTTGGTTTTTAACCTGAGTCTATTGTAGAAAATAAAGAAAATAACAAGAAGAACCAATAATACAATCGTTAAAAAACCAACAAGCATCTTACTTTTTTGAACCTTTGTTTCAAGATGTAAACGATGAATTTCCTGGTCTTTTTTTTCTGAATCATATTTAATTCCCATAGCAACCATGTTATTGTCACTATGTATATTGAACATACTATCACGATATGCTGCCATTAATTTGTACTCACTTAAAGCTTCTTTATAATCTTTCTTTTCATCATATAGTTCAGAAAGGGCTTCATAACCTAAAATAATGTTCTCTTTGGAAGCGATTTTCCTTGCAATTGACAAACCTTTGTATAGATTATCTTTGGCTTTATTGTATTCTTTTAAATTAAAATAGCTAATGCCCTTATTGATCAAAGTATTACTTAAGTATCTGCTGCTACGAAATTTTTCAAGAACCGGAATTGCCTTATCATAATATTTCAGCGCTTTTTCATATTCTCCTTTATGCTGAAACATTTGTCCAATGGTATTATTGATAATAGCAACATTGTCTTTATATCCTAGTTTTTTAGCAATTTTTAAAGATTTCATATGATAGGCATAGGAGCTGTCATACTTTTTTTCAAACATATAAACTTCCCCTAGATTACTGTAATCATAACCCATCCCTTTTTCATTGCTGTTGAGTAATTCTAAATTAAGGGCAAGTTTGAAATATATTTTTGCCTGGTTATATTTATTTTGATTAAGATAGGCATTCCCAATTCCGTTTAAGGCCATCGCCATACTTCTGGTATGTTCAAGTTTTTCTGAAAGCTTTAAAGCATCAAAATAGTGTCTTAATGCCTCCTCCTCCATATTCAACCTTCGATAAGAAACCCCTAAACTATTTAAATTTTTAATTCTTGATTCTAAATCCCATGATCTTTTATAATACTGTAAAGCTTCTTTGTGTAGTTTAACCGATTTTAAATATTCATGCTGGTATCTGGCATTTACACCTTTTGTATTTAGACAATTTGCAATGCCGGTTTCATAATTTATATTTCTGGAAACCTGTAGTGCTTCCTCTAAAATATCATTTCGAATAGGCTTATTTCTTATTGATAGTTTAAATATGGTAACCAGATTAATTGCTTTTATTGAATCCTCTTTACCAAGAGAAATGACCTGATATAAACTATCAATATTGGCATTTTTTTGTTTTTTAAATAATTTATAATCAATAAGTTGTCTTGTTATTGCAGAAGTATTGTCTCTTTTACCACAAGATAGTATTGAAATAAGTATAATTATGAATACAAGTCCCTTTTTACCCATAAGTAATTTATATTGCATTGAACAAATATTGTGTTTATATTTTAATTCAATGTAATGTTTGTTGATTATTTAAACTCTTTATTATTGAATATTAAAACGATGATTTATTCTTTTTATTAGATTATAAATTATTTTAAACCCTCTATACAATTAAAAGATGGATTATTTGATATTTAAAATGGTGTTATATAAGTTTCACTTAGATCATATCCTATTTATTTAACCAACTAACCTATCAATTACCTCAGAGAAATTATTCAAAAATCAATTGATCGATCTCTTCCAGTGTATCAGGGTTAACAACAGTCATTTTTAAGCTATTCCCTTTAATGGTAAAAAAACAAACTGCATTTTGCGTTGTGAAACCAGTGGTAAAAGGTGTCCATGGAACATCTTTTTGGGCGTAATATGGTGCGCCAGCTGCTCCGTTATTGATTTGATAGATAGTTCTTTTTAACTGGATCTTTTTTGGAGAATAATCTTCAGGATAAATGATTGTTTTTGGTCCGATTTCTGTTTTACAGTAATTGTGTTCATCTCCGGTAAGTAGAGCCACCACTTTACTACTCTTATTAATCATCAGGTCTAATAATTGATCTCGTCTCTCAATAATTCCTTTATCCACCTGTTTTCCCGAAATCCAGGGTCTTGGCATATTATTTCCACTATACCACATATCATCTTGTATATGGGCACTATTTGGGAAAAACGGCGTGTGAATCGTAACAAATATATGATCAATATTTTTATCTTTTTCTAAGGTTTCTAAAGTCTTTTTCACCCATTTTAACTGATTATCCATCACATATCCATGAACATTTCCTCCTATATTAGGAATATTCCTCATTGAAGGGGTGTACCAGTAATCTGAATTTAAATTGATCATTGCAACATTATCATAGGTATAATAAAAAACATTTTCATCATAAGGAGGAAAATCAACACCTGACCTGTCTGGGTCATATTTTGATTGATCTTCACTTACCGGACCATTATGAGGATTGGTAAAAACAGATGCAAACAGCACTTCACTTGAATTCGTTGCGTAAGGAAAATTATCAGTTCGTATATGATACTTTCTTTCTTTATCTCTAAAAGATTTGATATAAGCCTCATGATTTCCCATTTGGGTAACAATATGGAAAGAATGTGCAAAAGGTTCAATAGCAGTATTATAATTACGGTATTGCAGTAACATTTCACCTTTAGAAGCTTTATATCCTCCAATAATATCACCTGTTACCTGTACAAATGCAATATTTTTTTGAGCACTTACTGCCATGATCTTTTTTATCATATAAGCATTTGTACCATTCAGATCTCTTTCTCCTCCTCCAGCTCCTCCTCTGGAATCACTGGTATAGGCAAATACAAACTTCTTTCTGCTACCGGGTAATGGATTGGTCTTAAAAGTATATTGCTGTTCAAGGTTACCATATTTTAATGTATAAGAATATTTCGTTTCAGGATGAAGTCCATCAATTTTAATCTCATGTGCCTTCGTTGCTTTGCTATCCTTATATATTTTATTATTCACTTTTATGGAACAAATAGATTTTTCACTACTTACAAATGATATGGTTACTCCGTCTGGTTGCAATAAATTGATAAACGGGCCACTAACTATGGTGTTTACAACCTGAAATGGTCCGTTACCTGAAAAACTTACTTTTCCATCAAACAAAATACTTCCATTTGCACTGATAACCCGGTAACCAATCGTCCCTTTTTTAGAATCTTCCCACCCGGTCATATCATAATTCCCTTTTAAATATCTGAAATTAACAAGAGTTTGCCCATTTACAATTTTTGATTTTTTAGAGCGATATACAGGTATGGGATATTTAGAGTCACTGTAATGGATCAATCCATAAACAAGTGTTCCATTCAAATCCTTATCTCCAAAATCAAACTGGATACCTTCTTTAACTCCTGTGGCAACACTTTCAAAAGTAGCAAGTACATTTTTAGTTGGATTCTCAGTATCATATAATTTTACACCACCTTTGTTCAGTGTAAATAAATTTCCTTCATTATCCATTTGGATACCATGTAATGCTTTTGGTATAACAGTTTTTTCATTCTTTACCTGACTCTGTACAGCTATTGAAAATAAAACAATGGCTAGACTCAAAGTAATTCGTTTAAAGTCTATTTTGATATTCATATTTTTTATATTGAAAAATTATTTGTTTCTTTTTACTATTTAAATGCTGGAATACCCGTAATATCCATTCCAGTAATTAATAAATGAATATCATGTGTACCTTCATATGTAATTACCGATTCTAAATTCATCATGTGCCTCATGATAGAATAATCACCTGTAATTCCCATAGCTCCCAAAACCTGTCTTGCTTCTCGGGCAATGTGTATAGCCATATCTACATTGTTTCTTTTTGCCATAGATATTTGAGCCGATGTGGCTTTATCTTCATTGCGTAAAACTCCCAAACGCCAGGTCAACAATTGTGCTTTAGTAATTTCAGTAATCATTTCTGCTAGTTTCTTTTGCTGCAACTGAAAACCGGCAATGGGTTTGCCAAATTGAGTTCTTTCTTTTGCATAGCGCAAAGCTGTATCATAGCAATCCATTGCTGCACCAATTGCCCCCCAGGCAATTCCATAACGGGCAGAATCAAGACAGCTTAACGGTGCACCTAATCCAGATTTATTAGGTAATAAATTTTCTTTAGGGACTTTTACATTATCAAAAATAAGCTCGCCAGTTGCGGAAGTTCTTAATGACCATTTATGATGCGTTTCAGGAGTAGAAAAACCTTTCATACCACGTTCAACAATCAAGCCATGAATTCTTTCTTCCTCATTTTTTGCCCAAACCACGGCAATATCAGCAAAAGGAGCATTCGAAATCCACATTTTTGCTCCATTTAATAAATAATGGTCACCCATATCTTTAAATCTAGTTTCCATGGCTCCAGGATTTGACCCATGGTTAGGTTCGGTTAAGCCGAAACTCCCCATAAAATCACCACTGGCAAGTTTTGGTAAATATTTCTTTCGCTGCTCTTCATTTCCAAATTTCCATATAGGATACATTACCAAAGAAGATTGTACAGATGCTGTTGAACGTATACCTGAATCACCTCTTTCAATTTCCTGCATGATCAACCCATATGACATTTGATCTAATCCGGCTCCACCGTATTGTTCGGGAATATAAGGTCCAAATGCACCAATTTCTGCCAACCCTTTTAATAATTGTTTGGGGAATTTTGCTTCCTGTGCAGCATCTTCAATAATGGGAGAAACTTCTCTTTTTACCCATGCTCTCGCTGCATTTCTCACTAGTTTATGTTCTTCGGTTAAAAGATCATCTAATCCGTAATAATCTGGTGCCTGAAATAAATCTTGAACCATCACATTTTTATCATTTGTTAAGAAAGCAAATTTACAATTATTGAATAGATTTTTCTACGATTACTAAGAAAGAAAATGATGTCGTACCTGTTTTATACTATCTCAAAATTATAAAGAATTGTGCATTTGTTTTTTATTCCTGCCAAATCATTACTTTTGTAGCAATGCAGCATACGTTTAAAAAACAAGAAAAACTCAAAAAAAGCAAACTAATTGAACAGTTATTTGCACAGGGAAAATCACTTACTGTTTACCCGGTTAAATTGATTTATCTGGAGATAGATCATGAATCACCCTATAAAATTCAGGCTGGCGTAACGGTTTCAAAAAGAAACTTTAAAAAAGCTGTTGATCGTAACAGGATCAAAAGATTGTTAAGAGAAGTTTACCGAAAAAATAAATTTATGATTTATGATTCGGAAAATACTAAAAAACATATATTTATGTTTATATATTTGGGTAAAAAGGAGTTTGATTATCATGTTTTGGAAGATAAAATGAAATTACTTCTTCAAGAATTTATCCAGAAAAATAAATAAATTATGACAAAATTAAAAAAAGGTATACTCATTTCTATCGTTTTTGTAATTGGATCTGTATTGTTCGCTTTTAGAACAGATTACTTTGAAGTTGCAAAACAAATGGAAATATATACTACCATGTTCAAAGAGATCAATATGTACTATATTGATGAAATAAATCCAGCAAAATTAACAGATACTGCCATCAAAAATATGCTAAATGACCTGGATCCATACACTAAATTTTATGATGAACAGGGCGTAGAAGATGTAAGGATCAATTCTTCCGGTGAGTATAGTGGCATAGGTGCTCAGTCAAATTACTATGATGAAAAACTCATTATCATTGAGTTATTTAAGGGGTTTTCTGCTGATAAAGCAGGTATAAAGGTGGGTGATCAAATAATAAAAATTGATAATATCCTTGTGGAGGATTACAATGGAAAACAGGTTGCTACTCTTCTAAAAGGTAGTCCTGATACAAGCGTTGACATTACTATTAAAAGACAGGGGAAACTTTTGAACTTTAGGGTAAAAAGAGAAAAAATCTCTGTTGATCCAGTGCCACACTATCAACTGATGGAGGATGGTATTGGCTATATTGCACTAGATCGGTTTAATGACAAAGCAACCTCTTCAATTAAAAATGCCTTTGTCGATTTAAAATCAAAAGGGATGAACAAATTAATACTTGATTTAAGAGGAAACCCCGGAGGGCTTTTAAATGAGGCAATCAATACTACAAATTTGTTTGTTCCAAAAAATGAAGTGGTTGTTAAAACTGTTGCAAAAGTTAAAAAATGGAGTGAAACCTACAAAACTAAAAATGAACCTATTGATCTGGAAATTCCAATTGTGGTTTTAATTGATGGCAATTCTGCTTCAGCTGCTGAAATTGTTGCCGGATCTTTACAGGATCTGGATAGAGCAGTTATTTTAGGTACTCGATCTTTCGGAAAAGGGTTGGTTCAGAGATATCGAAATTTAACCTATGGAACAAAACTCAAATTAACTATTTCAAAATATTATACACCGAGCGGAAGAAATATTCAGGAACTGGATTACACCAATAGAAATGGTAAGGATATCCCAAAATTCTCTGATCAAAAAAGGAATGCATTTAAAACTAAAAATGGCAGAACTGTTTATGATGGTGGAGGTATTGCTCCTGACATTAAGATAGAGAGGTCTGAAAGAACCGATGTAACCAAGGCTTTGTACAAATCAGATGCAATTTTTAACTTTGCAACCAGCTATTATTTTAAAAATGAATCTATCGCAAAACCAGATAAATATATTTTTAGTGATGCTGATTATCAAAATTTTTTAAACTTTGTAAAACAAAACAAAACGAATTTTAAAACGACTAGTGAAAAGAAATTTGAATCAGCTTTTACTTCCGCTAAAAAGGAGAATCTGTCCAATTCAATTTATACAACTTATCAAAACCTGATTGAACAACTTGAAAATCAAAAAATAGAGGCTCTTAATAAAAATAAAGAAGAAATAAAAGAACATATTTCTGATGAGATTATCAATAGATACTATTTCAAAAAAGGAGAATATCAAAATCACATCGCTTTTAATAAGTCAATAAATCAGGCAATAAAAATTTTAAAAAATACAGAACAATATAACCATATACTTAAAAATGACTGAAATTAAGCAAACAAAATCTCAAGAGTCATCCAATGCCATTGAAAGAATTTATATTACCATGCGGCACTTATTTAACCGTGGGTTTTACAAACCAATGGGAGTTTCCGGTAAAACCTTACGGGAAGCTCTTTTAACTTTAGCACCAGAAATTTATGGCTCGATTGCTGAGGATAAAACAGAGCTTAACGGACTTTTATATATCATTGACCGGTTACCTGAAGGAATTGCCGAATGCCGATTTATTAATTTCACAGCAGAAGAGGGATTTGTAAATTCACACTTTAAATCTATTATTCCGGCAAAGCGAAGAAGAAACTGTTACCGGATTGATAAAGATCAAATGAATATTGAGATAACCAGAGGAAGATCAGATGTTTATGATGTTCTAACACACCTCACTTTCCTTTATATAGAATCAGATAAAATAGCTAAAAAAGTGCTGTTAAATGATGAAGGAAAAGTAATCAGAGAATGGTCTCATTTAGAAAATACAGTTTTAAATAATAAAAAACTAAATCACAGTAAAAAAGAAGTTCTCTTTTCTTACTTAAGCAATATTTTAGGCCGGCCTTTTAGTGATATTCAGGTGGCTTTTAAACAATATGCAACTACAAATATTCCGAATAGATTTTTTGAGATCATTTACTGGATGGGTAAACTGGCAATCAATGAAATTTTAGGAGACCAAAAACATGAAATCACCTTCAGTTCTATTTTAAGAGAAAGAATCGGACATCATATTTATGGCGACAGATGGGCAACCGCCATCAAGAAAAAACTGGTAGAAGCCGGGTTGCATCAAAGAGATATTCATATTATTAGTGCAAATATGCATAGTGTAATGAATTCACTGTATGCTGCTTATTCACTGCCAAAAGAGAGTAAAAGTCATGAAGGATTAGCTCTATTCGAATTGATGAGTCATGAAAATAATGACCATTTAAGAAAGATCGTCAAAAATACAGCTTCAAAGAACGGACTTATTTATATAAGAGATAAGTCGGGTACAAATATCAATGTGCAAATTATTGATACCGAAAAAATTGATTTTGATAAAACAATTTATTCCCCTTCTGAAAATAAAGAAAAACCTGTCATTATTGTAATGGATTATGCTTTTGGAGAGCAGGCCTATGAAACAATGGATGAACTATTAAAACCACTGGATACAGATGATGGAGGAAAAATATATTTTAATATTTCTTCTGTGTCTATTATGGGAAAAGCAGGTATTTTACAAGGTGTAAAAGGAGATATTATGATTCCAAATGCACATGTTTTTGAAGGAACAGCAGACAACTACCCTTTTAAAAATGATTTAAAGAAAGATGACTTTAATGGCGTAGGTCTGGGTGTTTTTAAAGGAACCATGGTTTCTGTATTGGGAACTTCTTTACAGAACAGAGATCTGCTGGAATTCTTTAAATACTCTACATGGAAAGTAATTGGTCTTGAAATGGAAGGTGCTCATTACCAAAAGGCAATTCAGGCAGCTTCAAAAATAAGAGGAAATATTCGTAAAGATGTAAAAGTGAGATATGCCTATTATGCGTCTGATAACCCTTTAGAAACTGGTAGTACACTTGCTTCAGGAGGGTTAGGCACGACCGGTGTTAAACCTACTTATACCATTACAGAAAAGATTTTAGAGAAAATTCTATAAATCGATGTTTAAAATCTAAAAATTAAAATCAACGCTGTTTTTTATCTTATTTTTGTAAAACTATTTGAAACAGATAAAAAACAAAACATGAATATACTTATTTTAGGGTCAGGAGGAAGAGAATGTACTATTGCCTGGAAACTTGAGCAAAGTAACAAAACCAAAAATCTTTTTATTGCCCCCGGTAATGCCGGAACTTCTGCATATGGTGAAAACCTCGCTTTAAATCCGAATAATTTTGAAGCTGTAAAAAAAGAAGTTTTACAACATAACATTCAAATGGTAATTGTTGGCTCGGAAGATCCTCTGGTTAACGGTATTCATGATTTTTTCCTTTCGGATGAAGCATTGAAGAATGTACCTGTAATTGGTCCACAAAAGTATGCCGCACAACTAGAAGGGAGCAAAGAATTTGCCAAAGAATTTATGTACAGGCACAATATTCCGACAGCAAAATATAAAAGTTTTACGACAGAAACTTTAGAAAAAGGATTTGATTTTTTAGAGACTTTGGAAGCTCCCTATGTTTTAAAAGCAGATGGATTGGCGGCAGGAAAGGGTGTTTTGATTTTAAACGATTTACAGGAAGCAAAAGACGAGTTAAAAGAGATGCTTACCAATAAAAAGTTTGGTGATGCAAGTACAAAAGTTGTAATTGAAGAATTCTTAGACGGAATTGAAATGAGCACTTTTGTATTAACCGATGGTGAGAATTATGTGATCTTACCCAATGCAAAAGATTATAAAAGAATTGGTGAAGGAGACAAAGGGTTGAATACGGGAGGAATGGGAGCAATTTCTCCGGTTCCTTTTGCCGACACTGAGTTTTTAACTAAAGTGGAAGAAAGAATTGTTAAACCAACCATCAACGGATTTAAAAAAGACAATATTCCTTATGTTGGTTTTGTTTTTATTGGTTTGATCAAAGTAAATAATGAACCCTTGGTAATTGAATATAATGTGAGAATGGGCGATCCGGAAACAGAGGTAGTTATTCCGAGAATTAAATCTGATTTGGTGGATCTTTTTATCGCTACTACGGAAAAAAAACTGGATACATTCAACCTGGAAATTGATACAAGATCAGCAACTACAGTGATGTTGGTTTCTGGTGGTTATCCGGAAGCCTACGAAAATGGAAAAGAAATCACAGGTTTGGAAAATGTTGATAATTCTATTGTATTTCATGCCGGAACAACCGATAAAGAAAGTAAAGTGGTTACCAGCGGAGGCAGGGTTTTAGCAATTACTTCCTATGGAAATGATTTTAAAGAAGCATTGGCTCAAACCTACCTAAATATTGAAAAAATACACTTTGATAAAATGAATTTTAGAAAAGACATTGGATTTGATTTGTAAAAGAAGAAATGAGTAAGTAGTAATTTCATAAATGCCCAATTTTAGTAATAAAAGAAAAATCCTAATAGCTCCTTTAAACTGGGGTTTAGGTCATGCTACACGCTGTATTCCAATAATCAATGCATTGATCAAAGAAGATTTTGAACCAGTTATTGCAGGCGATGGAGATTCATTAAAACTATTACAAAATGAGTTTCCAAAACTTAAAAGTTACAAATTACCATCCTATAACATTCAATACACTAAAAAAGGCAAAAATTTAAAATATAAACTCCTGTTTGATACACCAAGAATTATTAAAATAGTAAAGAAAGAACAGCAAGTAGTTGCTGCTATCATCCAAAAAGAAAACATCCAAGGAGTTCTATCCGACAATCGTTTTGGTGTAAGATCAGATAAAATTCCATCTGTATATATTACACATCAAATCAATGTCCTTTCAGGAGTTACGACTTTAATAACATCAAAATTTCATCAAAAGATTATTTTAAAATTTAATGAATGCTGGGTACCCGATTATGAAGGAAGAGATAACCTTGCCGGAAAATTATCTCATACAAATAATATCAGTTTAAATTTAAAATATATTGGCTCGATTAGTAGATTTAAATTTGTCATTCCCTCGAAGGAGGGAATCTCAAATAGTAAAAAATATGATATTTTAGTACTTTTATCAGGCCCGGAACCACAAAGAACCTTATTAGAAGAAAAGCTACTAAGTGAACTTAATACATACCCTAAAAAAGTATTATTCATCAGAGGTGTTATTTCTGATACAGAAATTTCCTCAGAGAATAAAAATATTGAAATTGTAAATTTTATGTTACAAAAAGATCTGCAAGATGCCATTGCAAGAAGTAAAATTATCCTAACAAGATCTGGTTATTCTACCATTATGGATCTGGAAAAACTTGAAGCCAAAGTGTTTTTTATTCCAACTCCCGGACAATCAGAACAAAAGTATCTGGCAAAATATTTAGAAAATAAAAACATTGCTCCTTTTGCTTCCCAAAAGGATTTTGATTTAAGTTTATTGAAAAATTGTAAGAAATACTCAGGGTTTTCTTCTATAAAAAAATCAAATGGAAAACAAGACCATTTCCCATTTGACATATTCAAATAATAATAAATTAAACTTTCTTACCTCCCACCCAAACAGATTCAGGCGTTAATTCACTTAACTTATCTATTTCTACTTCAAAAGGCGAATTATCCAACACAACAAAATCTGCCTTCTTTCCAACTTGTAAACTTCCAATTTTTGAATCAACTCTGCTTGCAACAGCACTACCCATGGTATAACAATAAAGGGATTGCTCCATACTAATTCCTTCCTTAGATGCAATGGTTTCACCTGCTTTATCTTTTCTGTCTATAGCAGTTTTTATCCCAATAAAGGGATTTAAATTTTTCACAACCGGCGCATCTGTTGAAAAAGAAACATTAATATTCTTATCCAACATAGTCTTAAAACGATAGCAATGATCTAAGTATCCATCATCCAAACTCATTCGGAAATTTTTACCTAATTCATCCAAAAAAACAGGTTGTGTTACAATGTGAAGACCCCTTTCTTTAATACGATCCATCTGCTCATCTGTTGCCAATCCTAAATGCTCAATTCTGTGTTTGGGTGCGTTAGGATCTGTTTTATACAACTCCTCATAAACATCTAAAACCAAATCAATAGCAACATCACCAATAGCATGAGTTGCAACCTGAAAACCTTTCTTTTGTGCTTCTAAAGCAAGCTTGTAAAAAGACTCTTTTTCTAAACGTAAAACCCCTTTACTTGTTGAATTCTTATAAGGTCGGCTGGTAGCTGCTGTTTGTCCGCTTAAACCTCCATCTGCAAAGAATTTAACCGTATTGATTACTAATTTATCCGTTTCATACAGATCAGGAATTGGAAAAGGTTTGGATCCTCCATCCGGAATCACAATTGGAAATGCATGAATACGCATCGGTAATTTACCTTCTCTATCCATCTTTTTATATACTTCTAACAGGTCAGGCATTACAGCCGGATCCGAAACGGAAGTAACTCCGTATTTTAAAAATTCATCCCCCGCAGCAAGGATCATTTTTTCATAATCACCATCTGTAATTTGCGGAAAATGTTTCATCGCCAACCCTAAAGATGTTTCACTTAAAATTCCGTTGGGTTTTCCATCATTTCCCAATTGAATTTTACCACCAAACGGAACTTCTGTTTTTTCGGTAATATTACAAATATCCAGTGCTTTGCTATTGATCGTGGCAATATGTGCACAGGTTCTTTGCAAAAAAACAGGTTTATCAGATACAATTACATCAATATCTTTCTTTGTGGGAAGACGGTTTTCTTTCATCATTGTTTCATTAAACCCTCTTGCTCTGATCCATTTTAAATGTGGATTTTTTTCAGAGAAATCTTTTAATAACTGTTGAATTTCTTTGATACTTCTGGCGTCTCTCAAATCTAAATTAAAGGTCAGCAGATCACCAATTTTCCATAAATGAGCATGTGCATCAAAAAAACCGGGTAAAATGGTTTTTCCCTGCATATCAATTTTTTCTTCGGAGCTTATTCCTTTTGAAAAATCTTTAAAATCACCTATAGCTGTAATTTTATCCTCCCGTATTTCCATAGCATTTGCCAATGGGTTTTCAGGATCACTTGTGTGAATATTTGCGTTATAAAAAAACATAAATTATTATTCTCCTCTTTTTTTATGTGCTCTTTGAATAGCTCCCTCTAAAACTGCTAATCCTTCTCTAATCTGCTCATCGGTAATGGTAAACGGAGGCAGTAATCGGATACAGTTTGAATAGAGACCGGCACGAATTAATAATACACCTTTTGTGGTAGCATCACCAATAATTTCTGCCCCAAGTTCAATATCCGGTTCACGGGTACTTTTATCTTTAACAAATTCTAAAATACGCATTCCTCCAACACCACGAACATCTCCAATAAAAGCATATTTTTCTTTCCATTCTTCCAGAATTTCTGCTATTAAATCACCTACTTCATTGGCTCTTTTTAAGAATTCAGGATCATTGATAATTTTAAATGTTTCAATGGCAGCAACTGCTGTAATCGGACTACCGCTATAAGTTCCTCCGATAGCACCGGGATGAGGAGCGTCCATAATTTCAGCTCTTCCGGTAACAGCACTGATCGGCATACCCGATCCCATTGATTTTGCAGTAGTAACCATATCTGGAATTACGCCAACATGTTCAATAGCAAATAATTTTCCGGTTCTACCGAAACCAGACTGTACTTCATCGGCAATCATTACAATACCATGCTCATCACAAATACTTCTTATCTTTTCCATAAAAACCTTTGGCATAGGTATAAATCCGGCTTCTCCCTGCACTGGTTCAATAATAATTGCTGCAACAGCACTTGGGTCTACCTGAGCGATGAGTGCATGATCTAACTGCTTTACACAATGTGCTAAATATTGTTCTTCGGTCATTCCATCAAACGGACGATACATATTTGGAGCAGGCAATCGATAAATATCAGAAACAAAAGAACCATATCCTTTTTTAAACAAACCATATTTACTGGTCATGCTCATAGTCAATAAAGTTCTACCGTGGTAACCTCCTTCAAATACAATAATAGCAGATCTTTTGGTATAATATTTAGCAATATTTACTGCATTTTCAACTGCCTCTGCACCAGAATTTGCCAACAAGGTTTTCTTAGGGAAATCACCTGGTGTATTTTCATTAAGAATTTCACATAATTCAACAGCTGGTTCATTGGTTGCAACGATCATACAGGAATGTATGCTTTTATCTAACTGATCTTTAATAGCTTTTACCACCTGTGGAGGTCGATGTCCTGCATTTAACATACCAATTCCTCCGGCAAAATCTAAAAGTTGATTTCCATCCACATCCCAGACCATTGCACCTTCTGATCTTTCCACAACAACCTGCGTTGCTTTAGCAAAACCACTGGGCATGGATTCATTTCTTCTATCTAATAATTCCTGACTTTTTGGTCCCGGAATTTCTGTTTTTAATATAATATTCTTCATTGTATTATGTTTTTTGTAATTATTCTATATCAGTTCTACAGTTATATTAGTAAAATTTCGTTAAATCTATTTCTTATTCTTTTTTTGGATAAAAAAGAATTAAAAAAATCTTTGCTGTCCAAGATGATTGCTTCGCACTATTCATTCTCGTGTTTTCATGCTCCTTTTGCCTTCGCTGTTCTTCGGTAAACGTAATTCCAACACTTCATTCATTATCATTGCGGACAGCCCTCTTTATTAGAACATTCCTAGTTTTAATTAATAATTGTTGGCTGAAATTAATACTCAATATTTATTCTCTTTCCTTTAAATTCATGATAATACTTTCTATATTTTTTGATCGGCATTAAGAGTCATTAAAACACCACAGTTTCCACAAGTCTCATCTTCACAATAATCAGGAATTAGTTTTTTTAACTGAAAACCTATTCTTTCCTGTAAAGAAACCGTTGGATCATTGATCTCTTTTTTGACCAGCTTATCAAAATAGGTTTGAGGAGTCATTTCTCCCCTCATTTTATAATATCCATTGATCATTCCCACGGTAAACTGACCTTTTAATCCAAGAAAGTTTACCAGTTCCTGACGGGCTCTATAAATTTCTCTTCCCAATCCATTGCCACGATATTCGGGATTCACACCAACATCTAAACCTGATAACCAATCACCGTTTTGATCATAATTATTCAAGATCAGATTTCCGGAAGCCTCTAAAAAAGTATGTGCTTCTGTGAGTAATTTGCTTCGAACCGTAGTTGACATACCAATCACTTTATCACCATCAAAAATTACAAATTGCCCTTCAGGGAAAGCTTCCATATGCTTTAAATAATGATCTTTGCTAAACCACTCATTTTCTGCAAGTTTTGGAAATACAATTTTCTGTAAAGCCGCTAAACCTTCTGCATGCTCCGGTTGGGAATTTTGAATAATGTATCCTTTTTTTAGATCTTTTTTATATAAAAAAGTATTAGTCATAATTTGGTTTTGTTGATTTTATAAACTTCCGATACTAATCAGTTTTTTCTCCATATACTCAAAAACACCATCATGCCCTAATTCGCTTCCTTGTCCGCTTTGTTTAATTCCTCCGAAAGGAGCTTCCGTAGCATGAGCAGACCATTCATTGATGCCAACAATACCAGCTTCGATCTCTTCACTGACTTTTATAGCGGTAGTCAAATCATTTGTCCAAATATAGGCTGCCAGACCGTATTCAGATCTGTTTGCCAATTCAATGGCTTCTTCCGTGGTTTCAAAAGACATAACCGGCATGATCGGTCCAAATACCTCTTCCTTAAAAGCAGCAGTATTCACGGTAACTTCTGACAAAAGAGTAGGCTTAAAAAAGTATCCTTTTCCCTCAACCTGATATGTTTCACCACCTGCCAAAACTTTGGCTCCATCTTCAATAGATTCTTCAAATAAACGTACCACATTGATTTGTTGTGCTTTGCTTATCATTGGTCCAATCTGGGAAGCTTCATCCAATCCATTACCAACATTGTAGGCAGCAGTAACTTTTGCTGCTTCTTTGGTAAATTCTTCATAGATATCTTTATGAACAATAAAACGCTGAGGTGAGATACAAACCTGACCACAATTTCTAAATTTGGCAAGAACAGAGGCCGCTGCAACTTTTTTTACATCGACATCAGGGAAAATCACCACCGGCGCATTTCCTCCCAGTTCCAGTGATAGTTTTGTGTTGGTTTTGGATGCCTTATCCATCAGCATTTTACCTATTTGTGTACTTCCTACAAAATGTACTTTTTTGATCTCAGGTGAATACATCAAAGCATCTCCTATCTCTGATGATTTACCTGCTACCAAATTAAATGTTCCTTTTGGAAGACCTTCTTCGTCAATAAGTTTGGCCAGTGCCATTGCTGTGAGTGGCGTTTCATTAGAAGGTTTTAATACCACCGGACATCCGGCTGCCAAAGCCGCACCAATAGGTCGCGCTAAATTCCAAACCGGAAAATTCCATGCAGTGATAATTCCCACAACTCCAATAGATTGCCAGATTACTTGCATTCGTTTATTATTTCTTCCTGCCGGAATTACAGTTCCATAGGTACGTTTTGCTTCTTCACCAAACCATTCAAAAAGATCTGCTGCAATCATCCACTCACCGGTAGATTCTGCTAAAGGTTTTCCACTTTCTTTGGTTGTGATTATTGCAAATTCTTTTGCATTTAGCCGAATTTTATCAGCTATTCTTTTTAAAATCTTTCCTCTTTCAAAAGCATTGGTATGTTTCCACTCTGAAAAAGCATGTTGAGCTGCACTTATGGCTAGATCTACATCTGCTCTTCCTGCAAAGGGAATCGTATCGATAATTTCTTCCGTTGCCGGATTGACTACCTGATGAGTTTTACCACTTTGAGCATCTGCCCATGCTCCATTGATATATAATTTATTCATATATTTTTATTTTGTTAATTCGGTTAATGCTTCTTCTAAAATATCTAGACCTTTATTCAATAATTTTTCTGAAATGGTCAGTGGGCTTAAAATTCGTATACAGTTTCCAAAAGTTCCTGCACTGATAATAATCAGTCCTTTTTGTTCACAAACTTTGATTAGATTTGCTGCAAGTTCTGTATCTGGTTTTGCAGGATCATTCTGAATGGATAACTCTATTGCAAGCATGGCACCCAGTCCTCTTACATCGGTAACAGCTTCAAATTTTTCTTTGAAATACTCAAATCTGTTTTGAACGATCTCACCAATATATTCACCTAAGGCATTGATGTTTACAAATTCCATATACTCTATATTAGCCAGTGAAGCTGCACAACAAACAGGATTCCCGGGATAAGTTCCGCCAATGGTTCCTGCATAAGCAGCATCCATGATTTCAGCTTTTCCAATCACTGCTCCAATAGGCATTCCTCCACCCATACTTTTTGCTAGAGTAACAATATCAGGAGTAATATCATAGTGTTCATACGATGCCCATTTTCCGGTTCTACCGAAACCTGACTGCACCTCATCAACAATGATCAGAATTCCATTCTCTTTACAAAGTTTTTGCAATGCTTTTAGATATTTGGGAGGCATCACTGTAAATCCACCTTCTCCCTGAACAAGCTCTAAAATAACTGCTGCAATTTGATCTCCGGAAACCTGATACAAGAAAAAATCCTTTAACTTTTGGATTTGCTGATTGATATATTCTTTTTCACTCAATCCATTTCCGTATCGGAAATAGTAAGGATATTCCAATCGGTAAACTTCCGGAGCAAACGGTCCGCAACCGGTTTTGTATTTTGTTTTTGACGTTAAGGTCATCGCCATCATAGTTCTTCCATGAAAAGCTCCTGTAAAGGCAATAATTCCTTGTTTACCAGTAGCCATTCTTGCAATTTTAATCGCATTTTCAACCGATTCTGCACCCGAATTGGTCAGCATTACCTTGGTTTCCCTCCCTAAAGGGAAAAGAGAAACCAGTTTATCAGCAAGATCTAAGTACTCCTCCGTCATAGAAACATTAAAACAGGTATGAATTAAGTTTTCTGCCTGCTTTTGAATAGCTTTTACGACAGGTTCGGGATTATGACCTGAATTCATCACACCAATTCCACCTGCAAAATCTATCAGTTCTCTTCCTTCTACATCCCAGATAATCGATCCTTTTGCTTTGGAGGCAGTAGAAGGATTAAAAACTCCAAGAGCATTGGGAACCAATGATTCTCTTTTTTCGTAAAGCTTTTTTATTTTATCTCCCATTATTAAATTTCAAAGTTTAAATACTTGATCTCTACATATTCATCAATTCCATACTTAGACCCCTCACGACCATTACCACTTTCTTTAATCCCTCCAAAAGGTGCTACAGTTGTGGAAATTTTTCCAGTGTTGATACCGACCATACCATATTCCAAAGCTTCGGCAACCCGCCATATCTGACTCATATTATTTCCATAGAAATAAGATGCCAACCCAAAAGGAGTATCATTGGCAATTTTAATAGCTTCTTCTTCTGTTTCAAATTCAAAAATCGTGGAAACCGGGCCAAATATTTCTTCATCTGCAATATTCATTTGGGAAGTAACATCACAAATAACCGTTGGTTGATAATAAAGAGAATCTTCTTTATGCTTTTCACCCCCGGTCATCAAACTTGCCCCATTATCCAGTGCGTCTTTTACCAGATCTTCTACTTTATCTATAGCTCCCTGATCAATTAAAGGTCCGATCTCTACATCGTTTTCCATTCCATCACCCACCTTTAATTTTTCAACCGCTTTTACATAGTGCTTTAAGAATTCATCTTTGATACCACTTTGTACCAAAATTCTATTGGTACAAACACATGTTTGTCCGGCATTTCTGTATTTTGAAGCAATGGCTCCTTCCACAGCTTTATCCACATCTGCATCATTAAAAATGATAAACGGTGCATTTCCACCAAGCTCCATGGATACTTTTTTAACGGTATCTGCACATTGTTTGATCAAAAGTTTTCCGATTTCTGTTGAACCGGTAAAAGATAATTTTTTCACAATTGTACTGGATGTTAATTCAGATCCAACTACCGAAGATTTTGCGGTAGTGATGATATTGAAAACTCCCGGAGGGAAACCAGCCATTTCTGCCAGTTTAGCCAAAGCCAAGGCAGAATAAGGAGTTAGCCCTGGCGGTTTTAAAACCACAGTACAACCAGCGGCAAGAGCCGGTCCAACCTTTCGTGTGATCATGGCATTTGGGAAATTCCACGGAGTAATGGCTCCAACGACACCAATAGGTTGTTTTAAAACTACTATTCGTGAATTTGCCGTGTTACCCGGAATTACATCTCCATAAATTCTTTTTGCTTCTTCTGCAAACCACTCTACAAAAGAAGCGCCATATAAAACCTCCCCTTTTGCCTCAGCAAGGGGCTTCCCTTGTTCCATGGTTAATATTTTTCCAAGATCCTCTACGTTTTCAATCATCAGATCATACCATTTTCTTAAAAGTTTTGACCGATGTTCTGCAGATTGTTTTTTCCAGGAATGGAAAGCTTTTTCTGCAGCATGGATGGCTCTTTTTGTTTCCTCAGCCCTCATATCAGGAACATTTCCGATAAATGAATTATCAGAGGGATTTCGGACTTCAAAAGTTGCATGATTATCGGCAGAGACCCATTCTCCATTTATAAATGCTTTTTCTATAAAAAGATCTGGATTATTTAATGAAATATTCATTTTTATGTTTTTTCAAGATTATTCTACAGTTGCTAAAGTAAAAATGTCAAACAGAAAATAAAAAGAGTCAATTAAAAAATCATAACATATCATAATAAACTGATATTTAGATATAAATATAAAATTAACTATTAAAAAGTTTAGTCAAATATTAGTCAAATACAATAATTTATTTTGTACATTGCTTCATTATATTTTTTTTGGGATTAAAAGATGAAGCATAAAATTTTTAAATCAATTGAAAGTGACGAAAGAATAAGATCCATTCTGGAACACAGGACAAATATTACAGACTGGAAAAATTTTACAAGAACACATTTTAATATTATTGCAAAAGAGATCAACAGATTTGTTTCGGAAATAGTGAATGAAAACCCTATCTATATTTCCGACTACTTATTACTGGGAAAAGACAAGGTAGAAACACTGGCTTTTGAGTATAATCTGGAGAATCCAATTGATGTTATCAATTATTTAGATCTGAGTTCTTCCACTAAACCTTTTAACTGGATCAGTGGAAAAACATTGGAAAGATACTGGACAATTGAAGGGGTAAAACCTAAAGATTTAAAACTAAATGTTTTATTAACGTATCTTGGAATCGCCATAAAAGACTGGGATGAATGGAAATACTACTCCTCATCGAATACATTTAAATCTTCTGCAATTCATAAACCAGCCGCACTTAGCGGAGGTCAGGTACTGATATCACCAAAAGACAAGATCTTTTTTAAAAATATAAGAAGATACTATTTAGGAAGTTATTATTTGTACTATATCAAAACAGACAATAGAAGAATTGTTAAAACTCCTTTTATCATCAAGCTGGAAGATAACAATATTGTTATTGAAAGCACCTCGGAAGGTCACCGTTATAAAAGTACAGTAATCAAAAACATGCTTAAAAGTTTATATGTGGTAAATACCAATTTAGACTGGGAGCAGGAGGAAGAAGTTTATCTTTTTAATATTGGACTAGAAACCAACCCGGAAGTAATTTTTGGCGTATCCATTACGCTAACTTCCAAAAGTGGTATTCCTGTTGCAATTAAAAATGTTTTGATCAAGCAAAGTGCTGATATTAATTTTCTGGATAAAGAGACCGAGACAGAAATAAATTTTAACAGCGAAGATATCAATGAGGAGGAAGTCACCATTGTAACCTATTTTAAAAAGGTGAATGCACAAATATTATTTGCTGAATATTGCTGTACATTTGATGAATTTAAGGAAAATGTAGAGGATAAATAGTTTGTTTTTAACCTTTTTTACCTCTCGCAATAGCTATCTGGGGCTAAAGGATGAAAGGTCAAAAACACTTAATCATCCTTTAGGAACAAGGTCAAATCAAGTGTTTTTCATAATTTTTATTTCACCTCTTGATCCTCATTTATAAGGAATTATGACTGTTTTTTAAATTATAGCTTAAAATCAGGATAATCACACAGGCTAAGAAATGTAAACCGGAAACCAATCGAAAAAGCATATCATCTAAAACAAACAGACTATACAAAAAGGCAATTCCTTCTGAAAATGTCCATAGAATAAATGACATCACATTGGCACTTAGTTTTTTATGCTGATACAAATCAACAATTGTTGGCCAATAGGCTACAATTCCCAATACGCCAACAAGTCCGTAGGCAATGGAAAGTCCTTTGATAAATATTTCTTCCATTATTATTAATATGAAACAAATTTAAGAATCAAATCCCAAACCTAAGCTATCCAGAGTTCTTAACCAAAGACCTCTTCTACCATCATTGGCATCAGAATGAGCAATTCTTCGTTTGGTATACTGGATTAGAAAATGCCTGAATGGTTCTGGTGGAAAAGGCATTGGTTTTTTTTGTATCATCATTAAACGGGTAATTTCATTGTCTTTTCCATCAACAAGATCCAATACTGCTCTGGCACCAAATCTACTTGCTCCAACTCCCAAACCGGTATGACCACCAACCCAGGCTAATTTTCCATTAAATTTTTTACCAAACGTAGCAGCAAACTGTGAAGTAGTCCCAATTGGACCGGCCCATCTGTTCGCAAATTTTAAAGAACCCTCTAATTGAGGAAAAGATTCAAAAAAGTGATCAGAGAGTAAAGCATGTGAATTGGTTCGATCTTCATATTCCGGACCTATACCACTGTTTTTATAATAATTTGCATCCCAGCCTCCCCAAAGAATACGATTATCCCTAGTTAATCTGTAGTAATGAAACTGATTGGAAGAATCAGAAGTTCCCTGGCGATTTTTCCATCCTATGGAATCCATTTGAGAAGCAGATAAAGGCTCTGTCATCAAAACATGATCATATACCGGAATGATATACTTTTTCATGTCTTTATTTGTGTCTGCCCATGCATTTGTCGCTAAAACAACTTTATCTGAAACTACTTTTCCTTTTTCAGTGATCACATGTAATGTATTACTATGCTCTTCAACATCAACTACTTTTGAGTCATCATAAAATACGACCCCTAATTTCTCACAAGCGTCTTTTAAACCCCAGGTGAGTTTAGCAGGATCTATCATAATCGTATCATCCTCAATATATAACCCACCTAAATAGGTTGGAGAAGACAATTGCTTTTGTGCCTCTTCTTTGTTTAACATCGTTACCTTATCTCCGTATTCACTATAAAGTTTTTTGTTGTCTTCCAGTTCTTCCAGTTGCCATTCGGCAGTAGCCATATTTAAAACTCCGTTGTATTCAAAATCAGCCTGGATATTATATTTTTTAGTTGATTCGATAATACCTTTTATATTTTCTTCGCCTAAGCGATTTAAAATATCGATTTCATCATGCCAGTGTGTTAAACCATTTAACAGACCATGCGTAAGAGAAGCTTCACAAAAACCACCATTTCTGGAAGAAGCTCCAAAACCAACATTTTCAGCTTCTAAAACCACTATTTTTCTTCCCGGCTGGTCTTCAATTGCCTGAAGTGCAGCCCATAAACCTGAAAATCCAGCACCAACAATGGTAAGGTCGGCAGATATTGTTTCTTCCAAAGTGGGGTTTGCTTTTGGAGCATCAGGTCTGTCTGTCCAGAAAACTGCTTTTTTAGTATTTTTTAAAGCTTCTTTTGTCCACTCACTTTTTTTATGCTCAATAAATGCTGCCATAATGGTATATATTTAATTTGTTTTTATTCTCCTTCTTCCTCATCCCAAGCTTTACGCTCAATTATTATCAATTCTTTATAATCTATCGGCATTTCCCATAATCCGGTAAAACCTTTTGGATATAGAAAAATGTCTCCTTTTTTATAATGCTGTACTTCACCATTGTCTGGACTAAGAATTAATTCTCCCTCCAGGATGAAAACTACCTGATCAAAAGGATAATCCACATCCCTTAATACTCCTGGTTCTGATTTCCAAATATCACCTACAAGTTCTTCTCCTTTAAAAACTACTTTTCCCCAATGTCTTAAACTTCCACTTACAGCTGTTTTTTCCGGCCAGGGATCTAATTCAGTTAACTGAGAATCATCATAAATATTTGTACTTCCAATGATTTTAAATATATCTTTTGTATTCATTTTTTTTATTTAAAAAAGTGACTCCTTGATTGCATCTTCTTCTTCGGTTTCTTCATGCCATTTGAATAAATTCATTTCAATGAAAAGGAAAGCAACAATCCATAAAAACGCATCCCAAAAATCAAGAATCTGTCCTGTATATCCCCAGTGAATTGCAGCCAAAAGAAGCAGGAGGTAAGCGAAAAATTTAACTATTTTATTTGCCAGATACAAGCCTCCTTTAAGTTTGTGTTTTAACTGTAACCAAACATCTATTTCTAATACAATAACTACAAGTAACCATGCTGCCGAGTTTAAAACATCTGTCAAGGCAAGTCTTTTTGTAAGTGTTAAAGAATTAATATCTGCAACAATATTCTGATCGGGAATAGCCCATAATTCAGTAGAAGTTGCCAAAGCGTTGCAATTATCAGGAGTGATCTTTACGAAATGATCGAGTTCTTCCAGCCAGGACTGTCCAACAAACTGACAAACATCAGCTGCATCACCAATTTGCTGAAAATCATAAGTCCAAAATAGTTTTTGGTTGTAGGCATAAAAGGAATATACAATAACCGTATAGCTTAAAAAAGAAAGAATATTCAAAAACCATTTTAATCCTCCTTTTAGTTTATTATCATCAATTATATAGGTTTCCAGCTCAAAAACAATCAGTAAAATAACCCATGCTGCGGTATCAATCGTTCCGGAATAGGCTACGATGATCTCGCTTAAATTTAAGCCTTTAGCAAATCGAAAAGATGTCGCTGAAAACTCTTCTACAAAAAACATATACACATCCATCGCCAGTAATCCGTAAACAAGATATTTAAAGATCTGGAACCAGGGAATTTCTTTAGATTTTGTTTTGTTCATTAATTCGAATTCTATTATTTAATCAATTAAAACTAGTTCTACTATTAGATAGTATGAAAAAGCTGTTTCACTGAGAATCGCAAAGAAAACACAAAGTTTCTCAAAGAAATTTTAAGATTTACTTACTCAAAAAACAGAATCCAGATTCATACTAAATATCCTTAAAAATTAAAACCAGTCCCATTTTTGTTTATCATAGGAGATTAAAATATTCTTATTCTTTCGGTAATGTGAAAGCATCATTTTGTGATTTTCTCGTCCAAAACCAGACTCTTTATAACCTCCAAATGGAGCATGTGCCGGATAATTATGGTAATTATTTACCCAAACTCTACCTGCCTGTATTTTTCTTGGAATTTGATAGGCTTCGTGCATGTCTCTGGTCCAAACTGCTGCACCCAATCCGTATTTGGTATCATTGGCAATTTCAATTGCTTCTTTGGTAGATTTAAAGGTAGTCAGGCAAACTACTGGTCCAAAAATCTCTTCCTGAAAAACTTGCATGTTATTGTTTCCTTTTAAAATAGTTGGTTGGATATAAAAACCACCATCCAAACTAGAATCTACATTTTTAGGTTCGCCTCCGCAAAGTACTTCACAGCCTTCCTTTTTACCAATTTCAATATAATTTAAGATCTTTTCATATTGCGGTTTAGAAACCTGTGTTGAGATTTGTGTAGCTGTATCAAACGGATCTCCCTGTTTGATCGCTTTGGTTCTGGCAACAATTCGTTCTACAAAGTCTTCATAGATGTATTCATGGATTAAAATTCTCGACGGACAGGTACAGTCTTCTCCTTGATTCAATGCAAATAAAACAGCTCCTTCTACACATTTATCATAAAAATCATCATCTTTATCAGCAATAGATGGCATAAAAACATTGGGAGATTTTCCTCCCAGTTCCATGGTGGTTGGAATTACATTTTCAGCAGCATTTCTCATAATCAATCGACCTGTTGCTGTAGAACCGGTAAAAGTTAGTTTATCAACTCTTGAAGATTCCGCAAGAGCGACACCGGCTTCTTTACCAAAACCATTCACCACATTAATCACTCCCTTCGGAATCACTTTCCCAATAATTTCCATTAAAACCATAATAGATGCTGGGGTTTGTTCGGCTGGTTTACAAACCATGGTACAACCAGTAGCAAGTGCCGGGGCAAGTTTCCATATAAAAATTAAAAGTGGATAATTCCATGGAATAATAGCTCCTACAACACCTATGGCTTCCGGAATGTTCATGGTAACCGTATTTTTATCCAGTTCGGCAACAGAGCCTTCATCTGCCCGAATTACTCCGGCAAAATATCTTAAATGATCTGCGCAATCAGCTACATCTCCTTGAGATTCTCTGAGTACTTTTCCTTTATCTAAAGTTTCTGCAAAAGCAAGTATTTCAGCATTATCCTCGATCAGTTGAGCAGCTTTTAACATGATATTGCTTCTATCGGTTACAGAAGTCTCTGACCAATCCGGCAAGGCAGCATGAGCAGCATCTAACGCTTTTTCAATATCTTTTGAATTACCACGGGCAATTTTAGTAACTACACTTCCATCAATGGGAGTAATATTATCAAAATATTCACCGGATTCAGGTGATACAAATGAACCGTTGATAAACTGATCATATTTTGGTTTGAAACTAAAAGGAAATTTTGTTTTCATGTTTTTCAATTTTTTGTACTATCAAAGGTAATATTCCCATTCATCATTGTCATGATAACCTTATTCTTGTGAATTTCATTTGATTTTTGATCGAAAAGATTTTCTTCTAAAATAACAATATCTGCTTTTTTCCCTACTTCAATAGAACCAATTTCCTTTTCCAGTTTTAGCTGATAAGCAGCATCTATTGTATAACCACTAATCATGGTTTCTAAAGATAAAGTTTCATTTATTGGAGGAGTAACAGGAGCATCTTTAAAGTTCATTGGTTTTCGGGTAATACCAATTTCGATATTTGCCAAAGGATGCATCCCTTCCAAACTTCCCGTTGCCGGAAAATCACTCCCAAAAGTCAGTATTCCGCCTCCTTTTTGAACAGATCGAAATCTGTTGTACGTATTCGCTCTGTCTCTGGTAGGTTCGGTAGTAATTTTTGAATCTTCACCTCCTGCATACAGATAGGTAAACCAATAAGGTGTTGACTGACAGATCACTCCAAGTTCACCATATCTTGGCAGATCTGTATCAATGATCATTTGATTATGAGCAATTATATATCTGTTCTCACTATTAGGATTGGCTTTTTTAGCTGCTTCAAAAGCATTTAAAGCTTCATTAATTGCCTTATCACCAATGGCATGGATATGAATATCAAAACCTGATCTATCCACTTCGGTAACAAAATTCCTTAGAATATCTCCTTCCAAAAGGATTGCTCCTTTATTACCTTTTTGATCTTTATAATCTTTAAAAAGATACGCTGTAAAAGCCTCGACCGTTCCATCATTATGAATTTTCATTACCTGTGGATGCACCAGTTCGCTCGTATAGGTTTCTCTTAATTGTTTTAATTCCTTTACAGCATCTTTTAACTGAGATTTGCTTTGAATACCGTAGGAACCAACAATCCGGAAAGGCAATTTATTTTGTTCTTCTAATCTTTGCAAAGCAGAATAACCTGCATTTTCAAACCCAGTCATTCCTGCATCATAAAAACTGGTTATTCCAACTGAAGAGAACAGATTAAAAAGCTCCCCTGATTTTTCTATAATATTATCAGCACTTACAACTCCTAGTTTTTTAATGATGGGTGCAAAAGAATTATTCTCTACACACCAGCCAGTTGGATTTCCTTTTTTATTTCTTTTATAAAAATGAATATTTGGAATTGGATCAGGAGTATTCTTATCGATTCCGGCAACTTCAAATCCTTTGGAATTTACCCAGGCACTGTGCCAGCCTTCATCGAGCAAGATGATCGGTTTATCCGTTGAAATTGCGTCTAAAAGTTCTTTTTTTGGTCCTTCAGAACCAAATCTAGAAGCTAAAAAACCAAATCCGATATAATATAGTTTCTCAGGATTTTCTTTTACATATTTTTTTGTTTCACTGATCCAGTTCTCTAAACTTTCTTCCGGATCCAAGATCAATGAACCATTATAGGCAGCTGCCATTACCGGATGTGCATGAGAATCAATAAATCCAGGTAAAAGCATTTTACCATTTAGATCTATTATTTTCGTAGTTTCTGATTGGAATGCTTTTGCTTCTTTATTTTCCCCTACAAAAATAATTTCCTTTCCATTTACTGCGACAGCATCTGCCCAAGGCTGTTCTTTATTTACAGTATAAACTTTTCCATTTATAAAAAGATAATCTGCCTTGGTTTTGGCAGATATATCTTTTTTAGATTCTGAACAATTAATAAAAAGAGAGATTATTACAAATAAAATAATATTTGATAATAAAAATTTAATTCTTTTCATTGATTGTTTATTAAAAATTAGATGGTATAACACTCTTTATCGGCAAGCTTCAATGCTTCTGAAATAATTGCCAACCCTTCATCTATTTCTTCCTTCGTAATGGTTAATGGTGGTGCGATATAAATTTGATTCCATTTAACAAAAGTAAACATCCCTAATTCTTTGATTTTTGCAGCAACATCAGCCATTACCCCCATTTCGGATGGTTTTGCATTCCATGGAGCCATCGGTTCTTTGGTTTCCCTGTTTTTCACAATTTCTAAACAACCCAGCATTCCGGTATTTCTCCAGTCACCAATAGAAGGATGTTTTTCTATCAGTTTTGCTACTTCAGCATCAATATATTTGCCCATTTCTGCTGCCCGATCTATCAGATTTTCTCTTTCGTAAATATCAATAACTTCTAAAGCAGCAGCACATGCAACTGCATGCGCAGAATAGGTTAATCCTAAAGGTAAAGGTTTATCATCAAAGGCTTTTGCAATGGTATCAGTAGTGATCATACCTCCCATTGGGATATAACCAGCCGTTAGACCTTTGGCAAAACACATAATATCAGGCGTAACTTCATGATTGTCTACTCCAAACCATTTTCCGGTCCTACCGAAACCACTCATTACCTCATCGGCAATAAAAAGAATATCAAATTCTTCACATAACTCTTTTACTTTTTTTAGATAGAATGGTGGGTATTTGATACAGCCTGAAGTACCAGATTCTCCTTCCATAATAATGGCTGCAATATTTTGCGAACCTTCATAAAGAATAGTTTTCTTTAGATTTTCAATAGCGCGTTCTCCTGATTCCTCTACAGAGGAAGAATACCAAGGACAGCGATAAGAATAGGGATTCTCCACATGTACAATGTTTGGCAATTGATTAGCATCAACCCCTAATTTTCTAGGATCACCTCCTGCGGAGATGGCCCCTGTGGTTGCACCGTGATAAGAGCGATATTGCGTGATTATTTTATGTCTTCCTGTGTATAATCTTGCCAGTTTAATCGCGTTTTCAATAGCTTCGGCTCCACCCAAAGTAAAAAAGGTTTTGGTCAAGTTGCCGGGAGTAATCTCTGCTAGTTTTGCTCCTAATTCCCCTCTTACATCAGTAGCAAAACTTGGTGCAACATAACTTACTTTTTGCATTTGTTTGGCAACTGCATCAGTAACTTCCTGACGACCATGACCAATATTTACATTCATTAACTGAGAAGAAAAATCAATATATTTTTTATCATCACTCTGAATATAAACCCCTTTTGCCTTTACTATATTGATTGGTTTTATTCCTTTTTGCTTAGACCACGAAAAGAAAGTGTAGTCTAAATTTTGTTGTAATACAACTTCTCCTATGGTTTCTGTTGCTGTACTCATTTTATAAATTTTTAATGTAGAATATCGTTCTCGACTGCGCTCGAACTAACAATAAATATTACCGATTTTTATTTAACTCATCCAGTCTGTCCAGTCTTCTGCATTCCACTTGGTAGTCCTTTTCTTTAATTTAGTCCAAAAACCAATAGAATCTTTTCCTGTAATATCATTGGAACCAAAACTAGAATCATTCCAACCACCAAAAGAGAAAGGTTCTCTAGGTACAGGAACACCCACGTTTACACCAACCATACCAGCACTTACTCTGTTCAAAATATAATCTGCCACACCTCCATTCTGAGTAAAAACCGCAGCAGCATTTCCGTAAGGAGAACTATTTTCAATTTCTATAGCTTCGTTTACATCATCCGTACGAATGATAGATAAAACTGGTCCGAAAATTTCTTCTTTTCCTACTTTCATCTCAGGTGTAACATAGTCAATCACTGTTGGACCCACATAATAACCTCCTTCTTTTCCAGGAATTACTACATTTCTTCCATCCACCAGAATTTTTGCTCCAGCTTCTTCTGCATCGGTTATATATTTTTCAATACGCTCTTTTGCTTGTGCAGAAATAACACTTCCTAAAGCTTCTGTTCCGGGAACCAGTTTTTTGGCTTCCTCACATATTGCTTCAATCATTTTTTCATTATCTCCTACAGCAACAAGAACGGATGCTGCCATACATCTTTGACCTGCAGATCCTGCAAAAGAGCTGGCAATATTGTTTGCCATATCTAATTTTGCATCTGGTAACAAGAACATATGATTTTTTGCTCCACCCAAAGAAATACACCTTTTTAAGTTGGAAGTTGCTCTTTTATAAACAATTTTTGCCACTTTCGTGGAGCCTACAAAGGTTACACCTTCAATTCCAGGATGATCACAAATAGCTTCTACAATTTCTTTGTCGCCATTTACCACCTGAAAAATACCATCTTCTAAACCAGCTTCTTTAAACAATTCTGCCAATCTTAATGATGTCATTGGTGCCTGTTCTGATGGTTTTAAAATCAGACAGTTTCCTAAAGCAATTGCGTTTGGAATAGTCCACATTGGAACCATTGCTGGAAAGTTAAACGGAACGATAGATGCCATTACTCCCATAGGTTCATGCGTTGTACGACATTCAATTCCTCTACTTACCACCTGTACCTCATCATTGATAAATTGAGGCAATGAACAAGCAAACTCTGTTAATTCAATACCTTTAAGCACTTCAGCTCTGGCTTCATCTCTGATCTTACCATTTTCAAGGTAAACAAGTTCGGTAAGCTCCTCTAAATTTTCTTCTAAAAGACTTCTGAATTTATACAGGATCTGAACTCTTTGTTTGATTGTTTTAGCAGCCCAAGCAGGGAATGCTGCTTTTGCTGCTTCTACAGCTTCATTTAAATTTTTTGATGTAGATAATACCACTTTTGAAAGAATCTTCCCGTCAATAGGGCAAACTACCTCCATATTTCTGGTAATGTTATCCTTAACCTTACCATTTATAAAATTACCTGTTATTGTACTCATTGTTTATTAAAAATTATATCTAAAATTAAGACCTACAGTTAGTGGTCTGTTTGTTGAATATCTAACTTTTCCTGGTAAATTACCAGCGAAAGATTGTATTTCACCATAAACTGCCTGTGTATTGGTTAAATTCTGTGCAAATAATGCAATTTCTGCTTTGTTCATCATATAACCAACTCTTGCATTGATTAAGGTGTATGCAGGGTAAACAGATTCTGGGTTATCTTCTGGTGTATAAGTTCCTAATCTTTCTCCAACATGTTGCAGGTCAGCCCTTAAATACATACTATTAGTGTTTGCAAATTCAATTGTGTACTGAGCATTTGCGTTAGCAGTAAAACTGGAAGTATATAAAATTTTATCTCCTTTTTCAGCATCAAGATTTGGACCACCTTCATCAATTTTTGGATCTAAGATCCCCATTCCAAAACCTAATTCAAGGGCTTTGGTTACTTTCCCTTTTAAATCTAATTCAAAACCGGAAGAATGTGCAGATCCTACATTTGCAGTATATCCCCAGCCAGATTCAAGTAATCTGTATTGCTGTAAATTCTGCCAGTCATTATAAAAAATAGCGGCATTTGCTATCAACCTACCATTTGCCCAAATACTTTTAAAACCTATTTCATAATTCCAGATATAATCTGATTCATAGTTTGCTGGCCATTCTCCTGGTTCTAATTCTTCTTGTGCAAAAATTGGTAACAATTCGTTTGAATCTCCCATACGGAAACCTTTAGCAACTGTTGCATATAGCATTTTATCTTTATCAATTTGGTATGATAAATTAAATTTAGGGTTGATTCCGTCTTCAGAAAAAGATGTACGAAAGGGAGAATTAACAAAACCAAAATCTGCACCAGTTTCATTAATGTCTTTTTCAATTGTTGAGTTGAAATAACGCAATCCAAGAGTAAATTTTAATTTCTCTGTTATATCGTAATAAAACTGACCAAACAAAGCAAACTCAGTAACTTCAAAAAAGCCTTTATATGAATACCAAGGTAGATCATTGTTGTTTAAAATTCTTCTGTAATCAGCTTCTGTATCACCCCAATAGGTCTCATCTTCATATCCTGGGTAATCTGGATTAGGATCAGGTGCAGAATACCATGCATTATCAGATAATAAGTAAGTTGCCATACCAGTTCTGTCATCTTGATAATCCCAGTCTGATTGATCATTACTATAAAAAGCCCCTACTATAAAGTTAAATTTACTTTCAAATTCAGAAGCAAATCTTAATTCTTGTTGAAATATTCTGGTATCAACAGCTCTGTCAACTGTTCCTCCCCATATGGTTGATAATGGCACGACACCTGGATCATCATCGTATTCTAACCACCAGTAAGCATTTATATCAGAAGCATCCTCTGTTTCGGTGAAACCACGATCCAAATAACTGGTGTTTGATGTTAAAGTTCCAACTCCTAAGTCCCAGTCTATACTAAGATTAAAATGTGTCCACTTATCTTTGTAACTTTCATCTAATCCAGTATTCGTATTTTGGATAAAACTATTTACATTATTTTCCGCAAAATCATATCCATCACCTTGTAGGTTTTGATGGATAACCGTAGCAATAAATGAAAGGTTATCTGTAGGATAAAATCCTAAATTTACATTAAAACCATAATCTGTCTGGTCATCCACATTAAATTTATCTTCTCTTGAACACCCATCACAACCATCAGTTACAATGTTAAATGCATCCCCAAAATAATCTTCTGTATCACCATAAAAGTCTTCTGTTAAAGGATTACCTTCGTTTAACCAATCTATGTCTTTATTTGAAATTCTATCATAAATACCACTTCTAAAGTTATAATATCCAGACCCTCTAAAAGCCAACTTATCGGTAATTGGCACATTGATCAAACCTTGTACATTATAATTAAAATCTCCTTCTTTTACAGTAGACGCTTCTGCTGAAATAAATCCACTTGTTTCATAAACATTTGGTTTGTTAGTCACCACTTTAATAGCTCCACCCATAGTTGCTGCCCCATATAATGTTCCCTGAGGACCTTTTAATACCTCTACATGTGAAACATCAATTAAATTTGGACTTAAACTTTCAGGAAGCGGAGAATCATTTAAATACATAGCTGTTGTTCTCGCCCCTGAAATACCACGAATAGAAATCTCATTCGAAAACCTACCTCCGGCATCACCACCCTGTGTTCCAAAAGATAAGTTTGGTATTCCAGCTGCATAATCTCTAAAATCTTTTGCACCTGTTCTTTGTAGTTGTTTTATTCCAACAACACTAACACTTAATGGTACTTTTTGTGAAGACTGAGATGTTTTATTTGCTGTAATGATTACATCTTCCAGCTGATTAGCATCTGCTATCATTATTACCTTTAAGTCTGCTGTGCTTTGATCTACCGTTATTTTTTGGGTTGTAAAACCCATGTTACTAAAAACAAGAACTCCACTTTCTGTCGGAAGTTTAAGGTTAAATTTTCCTTCAAAATCTGTTACTGTTCCTTTTGTTGTACCCTCTATAAACACATTTGTTCCAGGAAGTGGTTGATTGATTTCCTCATCTATAACAATTCCTTTCACTATTGTTTGAGCTGATAAGTTTAACCCTACAAGCAATATAAATGTAACTAAAAATAAAAGTTTCTTTTTTAATAAATCCATAAAATACAGGTGTTTTAATTAATACTAAATTAGTTGCATCAAATGTAAATAAGTCAAACCATTACTAAAATATGTCATATTTTTATTGAAGTTAATTTCACAACTAACTGTTTAACTGTAATTTATATTTATAAAAAAGTCAAAACTTAGTCAAAACTTTAACTATAAAAAGAAGGTTTAAATAGAAAATATATGCTTTTTTTGGTCAATCTGTGAAAATACTTAAATATTAAAATATCTCTTTTTAACTAGACAATATTTCTTAAAAAGAAAAAATTTCTATATTGAATTTGTTTAAGAAGCTTAGCTGTTTTTATGTATATTTTATAATATTACGTATTGAAAACTCGAAAAACAATTACAATACCTTGTTCAGAGTGAAAGAAAAACTAGACCCTTTGTTAAGTTCACTTTTTACAAATACCTGCTGTCCGTGGGCTTCAACAATATGTTTCACAATAGAAAGTCCGAGGCCTGAACCGCCCTGTTCTCTTGATCTACTTTTATCAACCCGGTAAAAACGTTCAAATAATCTTCCCAGTTCTTTACTTGGAATTCCAATTCCATCATCAGAAATATTGATAATGAACTGATCTTTCGAATAAGTTTGTACATCAATGGTGGTTGTACCATTATTTTTTCCATAGTTGATGGAATTTGAAATAAGATTGATCAAAACTTGTTCAATCCTTTCTTTATCTGCATACACCAAAATAGGAAATTCATAAAAAGCATTGAATGTTAAAGTAATATTCTTTTTACCTGCTTTTATATCTAAAATATCCAATACTTCAGCAATCAGCTTAATAATATTAAACGATTTTAAATTGAGCTCCATTCCCATTTCAAGTTTAGATATCATATCTAAATCTTTCACAATAAAATTCAGTCTTTCAATACTTTTATTTGCTCGTTCCAAATATTTTTTTCGCAAGTTTTTATCTTTAAAGGATTCATCTAATAAGGTTAAAATATATCCCTGTGCGGTGAAAATAGGTGTTTTTAATTCATGAGAAACATCTCCTAAAAAATCTTTTCGAAAATCATCACGATCGTGGAGCCTTTCTATTTCCAGATGTTTATTATCTGTATATTCTTTAATTAGTTTTAATAGGGATTCAAAATCTTTTTCAATATTTTTCTGATTTAAAGGTGTTTCTGTGTTAAATATAGAAGCTCCAAAAACAATTCTCAATTGCCTCCTTATTAAGTATCTAACATTTATTTCAACAATAAAATAAATTACTCCAAAGACATATAATGCAAAAGGTATCAAATAATAATAATTTTTATGAAGTCCGAAATGGAAAAACAAAAACCCAGAAAGCAGTAGGGAAAAAATGATAAGAACAGATGTTAAAAATGCCTGTTTATGTAATTGGATGAATTTCAATGCAAAATATTTAGTTAATCAAAGATATTAAAGAAATGGTAACCTTTTATTGAAATTATCGGAATCAAACAACAAACTTATAGCCAACTCCTTTAATTGTTTGAATATAATCATCTCCAATTTTCTCACGAAGTTTTCTAATATGTACATCAATGGTTCTTCCCCCAACAATAACATCCTGTCCCCAAACTTTTTTTAAGATCACTTCGCGATTAAAAACTTTATTTGGCACACTAGCGAGTAAATTTAATAATTCAAATTCCTTTCGTGGTAACGTAATTCTATCATTATTGATCTCAACAAAGTATTGCTCTTTGTTAATAGTAATTCCATCAAAAGATAAAATTCTGTTTTCAGATGAATCATCTTGTTTTAATCGTCTTAATAAACCTTTTACCTTACCTATTAATACCTTTGGTTTTACTGGTTTGGTGATATAATCATCGGCTCCAGCCTCAAATCCGGCTAATTGTGAATAATCTTCTCCTCTTGCCGTAAAAAAGGCAATTAAAACTTTCTCCAAACCTTTGATAGTTCTAATTTTTTCACAAGCTTCAATACCATCCATTTCAGGCATCATGATATCTAACAAAATCAAATGAGGTTCCACAGTCTTTGCTTTGTTTACTGCCTCTATTCCATTACAGGCTTTAAAAACCTGATACCCTTCTTTTTTTAAATGATAACCAACAATTTCAAGAATATCCGGTTCGTCATCAACCAGTAATATTTTTATAGTTTCATTTTTCATGTAGATCCTTTTTACTTACGCATTCAAAATTAATGTAAAAATATGATCTATTCACATTGTTAACAATAACATAATATTAAAAATCAATCTGTTAAAATGACAAAATTTGATATTTATAAGGAATTAAGTTGCCTTTTTTAGGTCTTTTCTATATCTTATTGGCTATTCTTATGTTAACCTTCTGTTATAAAAATCATTAACAAATGATATGGAAAACAAGACAAAACTCAGTAATATCCTTTTTTTGGATATAGAAACAGTTCCTGAATTAGCAACTTTTAAGGAATTACATCCTGTTAAACAGGAATTATTTGCACAAAAAACAAAGTACCAGCGTAAAGAAGAATTTCTGCCGGAAGAATTTTATAACCATGCTGGTATCTGGGCTGAATTTGGTAAAATAGTTTGTATTTCTGTTGGTTTTTTTGATGAGTATAGTGCAGATATTACCTTTAGGTTGAAATCTTTTTATGGTGATGATGAAGTAAAAATACTCGCTGATTTTAAGAATTTACTGGAAAGGTTTTACAGTAAAAAACAACATGTTTTATGTGCCCACAATGGTAAAGAATTTGACTTTCCTTATATAGCCAGAAGAATGATCATCCATAGAATAGACCTCCCGGAAAAACTCAATTTATTTGGTAAAAAGCCCTGGGAAGTTGCACATCTGGATACTTTGGAGATGTGGAAATTTGGCGATTACAAGCATTATACCTCCTTAAATTTGTTGACCAATATTTTGGGAATTTCGTCTCCAAAAGAAGATATTGATGGTAGTCAGGTGGCACTGGTTTATTACGAAGAAAAGGATCTTAACAGAATTGCCAGATATTGTGAAAATGATACTTTGGCAGTGGCACAGGTTTATTTGCGTTTGGTGCATTTGAAGATTTTGAAAGAAGATCAAATTATTCGAGTGGAAGTATAGTATTTAATTGTCTTCACGATAAGTGAGGTACGAACGACGTGGTGATCTGTTCTATTGGAAAAGTTTGAATTAATTAATGAGATTGCCACGCTTCATTTCATTCCGCTTGTAAAAAAGGGTTATACGTTTGTATTGTAATTCTTAGGCAGGCTTACAAAGTCACTAAAAAATCTACTACTTAGATTCCACTTTATAAGTTCTATGACAAACAATACAATTGTTGGTTAATTCTGCTAATTGTCTGTTAACCGTTGCCTTACTAAAATGAACTTTGGCGCTATCTGCAATAGCCTGAAAAATATCATGCCCCATAAATCCCATTTGCTTACAAGCTAAAGGAGATAATTTTAATAATCTTACAGGAGTTTCTTCTAAAGAGATCTTGCCTTGTCTTGTTGCTGCTTTTACAACTTTATCTGGGTCATTCTCTGCCAAACCCTGTTGAATCTCATTGATAACTTCCAGATAATCTCTCATTTCACTCATAACCAAATCACGTAAATCAGGCTCATACTTTACAACTATTCGATTATCATTAGGTAATTTAACCATTTCTGTACCCATAAATAATAAAATATAAGCCAAAGCAATTGAAATTATAATAAATACAATATTGCTTATGATCAGAACTTTTTTACTAAACATTTTTATTTATTTTTATAATAAAGTGCAAATATATCATTATTTAGAATGATTACAAATAGTTATTCTCTATTCTAAAGGTTTATAAAAATAACTTGGTTGCCTACTCTACCTCCATTCTACCAATGAAACCCCCAGACCTACCGTAGTTTGTTTGTGGTTATAATCGATCAGGCTTTCTCCGTATCCGTGGAATACCTGTAGATGAAGCTTAAGATAGTCATACACCCGAAATGCATAATCAATTTGCACACTTCCCCGGTTATCATCACCAAACCGTATTGAGTGTCTTGCAATCATGCTCAGGTCATGTCTGCCTTTTTCATAAGCAACCATCAAATCACCCCTACCGACATAATTTTCAATTCCCGGATTATTATCTTCCACAAGCTCTTGCAGAACACGCCACCACGGACGTAAAACAATACTAAAATCTTTCGTTTCCCAACCAAACTGCATGATAATTCTGTTCCAACTTCTTGATAAAGGGTTAGATCTACCATTACTTTGATGATTAAATCCAATCCCTGCAAAAACACCATGCAAACCAAATATTTTATATGGAGTTGGGATAAGTAACAATATTTCAGGTTCATAATTTGTTTCCCTGAAAGGTCTTGACTGATCAACATTATATATCTGCCATCTTGAAGTCTGTGAATATCCTAACCAAATATCACCACCAATTCTCTGTCCCAAAATATTATTTAATGCTTTTGTTTTAAAACTAATCTGAAATTTTAGTTCCGTATCATCCAAAGGAATGGGGTTTGGTACAACATTATCCGGATTATCACTGGTTGGTTGTTCATTGATATCATTCGTATAATTTGCAAACAAAATATAAACAGGTCTGTAGGTTTGTATACGAAATAAATCTTTTTGTTTCGTTAGTGTATCATTTATTTGCCACCTATCGGATAATGAATAATTCTCTTTACTTTTTGAAAGTAATCCTTGTGCTTTTACACCCAAACTTACTAGTAAAAAAAAAGTTAACAAGAATAAATTTTTCATATTCATATTTTTATGAGGCTTTAATTATTATTCCATTTTCATGGATAAATCTAACCAACGTCCTTCTTTTTCTTCCAGATCCTGGATAATTCGTTCTAGTTCCAGAGATGTTTCATTGATCTTTTCTGCCTCAATTTCATTGTTATTAAATCTACTTTCAATAACTTCTTTTTTCTTTTCCAGATTGACAATATCTTTTTCAAGTTTGCCAAATTCTCGTTTTTCCAGATAAGATAATTCTCCTTTGGATGGCTCTGCTTTTCGGCTATCTTCTTTTTTTATGATTTCCTTTCCGGAAGATGGTTTTGAATCTTCATAAACACGGTAATCTGAATAATTTCCGGGGAAACCTGAAATTTTTCCTTCTCCTTCAAAAATAAACAAATGATCTACTATTTTATCCATAAAATAACGATCATGCGATACTACCAGTAAGTTCCCGGGAAAATCCAAAAGGAAATCTTCCAATACCTGCAACGTTACAATATCTAAATCATTGGTAGGCTCATCTAATATTAAAAAATTTGGATTCTGAATTAAAACAGTACATAAAAACAATCGTTTTAATTCACCTCCGGAAAGTTTTTCTACGAAATCATATTGCTTTTTACGATCAAATAAGAATCGTTCCAGTAACTGACCAGCACTAATTTTTCGGCCTTTAGTCAAGGGAATATATTCTCCAAATTCTTTGATCACTTCTATTACTTTCTGACCTTCTTTTACAAATATTCCTTTTTGGGTATAATAACCAAATTTAACGGTCTCTCCGATTATAACCTTCCCGGAATCTACTTTTAAAGCACCTGTTATGATATTTAAAAATGTTGATTTACCAGTTCCATTTTTACCAATGATACCAATACGCTCTCCTCTTTTAAAAACATAATCAAAATTTTCAAAAAGATTGTTTTCTCCAAAAGATTTTGAGATATAATTCAATTCCAGAATTTTACTTCCCAAACGCTCCATATTGATCTCCAGTTGTACCTGATGGTCTTGCCTGCGCTGGTGTGCTTTTTCTTCAATAACATAAAAATCGTCAATTCTCGATTTTGATTTCGTAGTTCTGGCCTTTGGTTGCCTGCGCATCCAATCCAGTTCTTTTTTAAACAGGTTTTTAGCTTTATCAACCGTTACTTTTTCTAAAGCAACACGCTCTTCTTTTTTTTGTAGAAAGTAAGAATAATTCCCTTTGTAACGATATAATTTACCATGGTCTAATTCAATAATTTCATTACAAACTCTTTCTAAAAAATACCGATCATGTGTAACCATAAATAGGGTTACTTTTTCTTTGATCAGATAATTTTCAAGCCATTCAATCATCTCCAAATCTAGATGATTGGTAGGCTCATCCAGAATAAAAAGATCCGGTTTGTTTAATAAAATGACTGCAAGCGACAATCTCTTTTTTTGCCCTCCGGAAAGTTTTCCCACTTTTTTGTCAAGATCTTCCAGTTTTAGTTTAAAAAGAATTTGCTTGTATTGTGTTTCAAAATCCCAGGCATGGTTATGTTCCATCAAATCAAATGCTTTTTGATAAGAATCAGCATCTTCTAGGTTTTTTAAGGCATGCTCATATTGCTCAATAACCTTTAAGGTTTCATTATCTGAATTAAAAATGGTTTGCTCAATGGTCAGACTTTCATCTAAAACTTCATTTTGAGATAAATATGCAATTTTTAACCCTTTTCGGAAAATAATTTCACCGCTATCAGACGATTCTATCCCTGCAATAATATTTAAAAGTGTTGTTTTTCCTGCACCATTTTTAGCAATAAAAGCAATTTTTTGGTCTTTATTTATTCCAAAAGACAGATCTTCAAATAAGATCTTATCTCCATAGGATTTGGTAATATTTTCAATAGAAAGATAATTCACTTTACTTTTTTCACAAAGTAAAGGATTTTATCTCAGTTGCTGAGTTAAATATTGAAAAGTCAGGGTTTCGTTAAAGTCAGGGTTTCATTCCAAATGAAGCCCTTACTAAATTCCAAAAAGCAGAACAATTGTTGTTTTTATCATAGAGCCATAAAACTATAAATATTGCAGTAAAATTGTTTTAGTTATTGAACGTATCTGTACAAATTTCATCTTATTTTCGGTCAAAAACAAAAAATTAAGATGAGTTCAAAATAAATTCAGAATTTTTAGAAGGCTTCACTTAAAATAGGGTTTTTTCAATACAGTTTAAAGTACTATTATAAAAGTTCATTTTGTATTTAATAGTAATAAAAAAAATTAATTAAGTATTTCTACTAAAAACATATCTTTGTTTTTTATAATGTAAGGAATAATTATGCAGGTCAGATCTCTCTTTTTGTTTAAAAAAATAACAATCTTTCTTATTTTTTTAGCACCTTTTTTATCATTTACACAAAATAATATTATTGAAAAAGTATTGGATACTACAAATGTTGTAAAACCGGTAGCTATTCCAATGACCAATGTTGTAAAAAAAATTGAAGAATCAAACGTTGAGCTGGAGAAAATAGAATCCAGAATTAAACGTATAAGCAGTATCAAAGAAATTGATTCTCTGCTACCAGAATATATTAACTATTTTAGTACATGACAAAAATATATCTATCTAATTTTCAGTAAAATAAGTATTAAATAATTAGTTTAAAACATTGGTTTTCAGTATATTAGAAGAATAA
>VAPK011270843.1_pt1 | contig 54936 bp, 48 predicted proteins | sample 3395031 | NCBI WGS metagenome assembly VAPK01 (sample SAMN08290443, study PRJNA428436) | hydrothermal vent metagenome | isolation source: Deep-sea hydrothermal vent chimney 1 | place: Pacific Ocean: Juan De Fuca Ridge
ACAGGACTTATTGTAACCTAAAAGGTTACAATGTCAAGTAGGTAGTTCTTTAAGACAGAATCAGCCTTGATGAAAGTATTATTTAACAAGTGATTTGACCCCTTCCCTCCGATGAATTGACTGATATCAGATGATGCTTTTACGGTACATCTATAGATCTAGCTTGTGACACATTGCACGGCGAGACTTGAACCTATTTGCATCATAATTGGAAATCAGAGGTGCATCTTTGTCAGATAGAGCTGCTTGCTGGATATCTCTTTCCGATAATTTTTCTACACGCTTCCAGTTTGTTTTGTCACCTTTAAAATTTCTGATGTCATTTTTAGTATATTTCTTAATCGTCATTTTTTTGAAACCTCTTACGGTATTCTTCACTAGGGTGTTTAAATTTTTTTAGTTGTTCATCTGTTAAAGGCGGGTTGTCAGGGTCAGATTTTGCTGCCTCTTCTATCTCCTCTTCGGTCATATTTTTAAGACGTTCAATATCTGATCTGTCCTTCAGTTTGTCTAATTCATCTTTTGTATGTTTTTCAATTGTCATAGTATCACCATTATATATTTTACTGATATAAGTGTCTTTCTTTCTTATTAGCTTTTCGTGCCGAAATAATGCGGATCGTATTTTCATGGCGTTCTGTATATACAACCAACAAAACACCATGTGGATCAACAGCCCCTATAATTTTGGTAGCGAATTTCCCCATAATCATGTCGGTCATCTTCATTAACAATAAAGTGAGGATCGTCAAAAACTCTAGCTGCGGCACGGAAATCAATACCATGCTTTACAATATTTTTTTCATTTTTATTACTATCCCATTCAAATTGCATAAATCCGTCTCCTAGCTAAAAATCAATAATACTCGTGAATTGATTTTTTACGAGTTATTCTAACTGAAAGCTACAGTAATTTAGAACGAATTAATGGGGGGCAGTACACAGATTCCCCTTATATTAGTAGTATCTGTGTCCTGACCCCACTTATTTCGAGGAACAATAAATCGCCGAATGAAATATTTAATAATCAATTTATACCGTTGCTGAATGTCTAGGATAATTGCACTTAGGGGTTGAATTTGGGCGTGGGTTTGGAACAACATATGACTACCGTGGAGCAAAATTAGGAGGTATCCCATTTAACCAAGGGACTTTATCATCATCTGCATCATTCATAATTGCATCTAACTCTTCTTTTGTTAACCAAATACCGTGTGCATCTACTCCAAATTGACCACCATCAACTAGTGTTACCGAATCAGCAATTTCTTCTTATAATGAATAACTTAGAGCTTAACTTACTGGCATTGGTACTGCCCCCCATTTACTTCTAATGGCTGACCCTGATGGTGCGTTAAAGTTATTTGCTAGATTTAGCATCACACGTTGCCTCTGAGTCATAACCAAGATAATAGTAGCCATTCCATAAATCTTCGCTATCATTCTGATTTAACTTCTTCAAACTATATAAAAGTCCCTCCGAGGTAGTGCAGTAATCAAAATTATATTTTTTAACATTTATTTCTTTACCTACAACCGCAATGCCAAGATTAATATTAGATTCTGAATTGATTAAGTAAAATGAATACCCATCATCTATATTAACCTTACGTCGATTATTAGATAGCGCAAAACATTTTTTGCCATTTTGGGCTTTACTTAGTACAGTTGCACGAGAAATTTTTTGAGGTTCATCCAGATGAACTACCGTTAGTTGACTCCCGTTCAAAATATTTGAATTTTTTATAGCTAAACAACGCCCATGCAACCATCCTACACTCTTTTGATAATCTATTATTTCTGTTACACCTTGCCTATTACGCGTTTCTGTACAAGAAACCACAAAAATTGAAATTAAAATTAAAAAATAATAGTAATATTTGATCATATTATCGTCCATTGAATGACCAGTGTGGTGCATCCGTTTTTAGTTTTTTGACACCATAAGACTCACCAATTTTATGCAGAACCTTATTAGTATTAACATTCGATGAGAAGGAGAGTAATATTTCAATACCATCTTTTTTCTTTACCTTAATATTTCCTGACCACTTTATCGTCATGTCAATCGCTTTACCCGATATGTGGTTACTCGTTAATGATGGAGGATTAATACTCCGAGGTGACACAGCTAATCCAAAACCATTAACCATTGCTAATGCTCCAGCTTTACTTTTCTTGATATCCCCATGATCCCATTCGATATCTACACCAATCATTTTTTTTGCATCTGAAGGTTTACATTTTCCTTGAGATATTTTCCAAGACCAATGAAATAGATATGCCCTTTTATCATTTCTTTTAGTGGCTGATACATCAACCTTTGCACCAGCATCAGTTAAAGCGTTTATAAAAAGTTTAACATTCTTTTGAAATGAAATATCTAAGTCACTAATTTGATTGCTATTTTTTGCATGGGCATTTGCCCATGTCACCCAATAAATTCCACTTTTAGTTGACATTACTCTTCCCTTTGTCTTTATTTAAATCTAAGAGTATCTGAAGCAGAATCTGACCTCACTGAAAGTATTATTTAACAAGTGATTGTAACCCTTTTGTCTTGCCCTTAAAAAAGATTTCGAATCAGATTTTTTATTTGCTCTATGATAAAGAATTCATTTTGCTCACAATCACTAAATGAATCAAGCCCTTTAATTAAATTAATGGGGATCAGTACACAGATTCTCCTTATATTAGTAGTATCTGTGTACTGACCCCACTTATTGCAATGTTACCAAACACGGGTTCCACCACCGACATACGATGACTATAAATTTGTTTTCCTTTCGAACTATCAACCCGTTTACGCATCCAGTCAGTTACATTCTCTTTATGTTGTTTTTTAAGTATAAAAGAAACTTGTCGACCATTGCCTTTCCGATGATTGGCCGCATCGGGATTTGTCATGCACTGTGCTTTTAATCTACAATTTCGACATTGTAAAAGTCACCCTTCAAAAAAGACTTTGATATTATTATTTTTATCAGTTCGTTGACAAAACAGCCGTCAGCAGCCGTCAGGTCTTGCCTTTGCGGGTGATTCGGATTATAAAGGCACAAAGCAAGACCTGACCCTCTAGTCTCATTGCATAACGCCTTCATCAGCCGCTGACGAAAGTGGCGGGGCTTTTGCATTTTTCTGCAAAAGGCGGAATCCCTAGGGTCAGGTCTTGCTCCTTGCCTTAGGGGGTTGAATTCGGGCCTGCTAGTCCCGTTCTGAACCCATTTTCCTCAACTTAAAACCGCGAGGATGACATTTTTTTGCTTTTCTCCCACTACCACATGGACAAGGCTTGTTCCTGCAATTACCTTTTAGTTTATGCAGTTTTCTTGATTTATTTATTGCACCGGATGCTTGTATATTTCCATTATGGTTATTTAATTCCTTTACAAAATATTCTTTTAAATCTTCAATTTTAGTTTTTAGATTATCAATATCTTCATCTACTTTATCTTGCTTAAGCTCATCTTTTTTATCCTTTTGTTTTTGATACTCAAATTGTTCACGAGAAAGCTCCAATTGTGATGATTGTAGCTCTAAATTTTCTTCATGGTTTTCCTCTGTGTTAAGCATACTTTTATACATAACAACGAGGACTATTATTTGTAAAAGAATATTAATTAATGTTGGTATTGAACTAATAGGTAGCGCTAAAATTAATTCTTTGAATTTAGCAAAGGCTGGATCTACCTCTATTAATACTTCCGTAAGCTCAACTGCTGATATTACTTCGTTTGCAGCTTCAAGGTTACTTTTTAAAGTAGTTAATTTTTCAACATCACTAAAATGTTGCACATGAACAAATATATCTCGAACGTGTAATTTACCAAAAGAATCTGTAAAACTATCAAGAATCATCGCATGCCCACCACACTTAGGACAAATTGTAGTACAACCTTGAATTACATTTCCACGACCGCTTCCAAGACTCTGTCCTGATGGAAATTTAATTCCACAACTTGTGCATACTGCTGGAACCTGATTTTTAGGATTAAAATGCTTCATATTTTATTCAACGGTGATATATACAGAAACCATAAAAGGTTAAAGTTAAAAATAGCCGAAGCTACTTATATATTTTCTAGATTCCCGCCTCCGCGGGAATGACGGGGTAATGTGGAGACCGTGAGACTAAGAACAAGCGAGAAGCTTTTAGGCAAGGCGTAGTGATTTTTTAAAAGTGGAGCGTACGAGTAGTACGTGAGCATTTTAAAAAATTGCTACAACGCTGCATAAAAGTTTCCCGCGCCGCTCTTAGCCGCATTTGTTATTAATACACGTCTAATTGTAAAATATCCCTAAAACCCTTTAAAGCCAACACTTTATCAACACTCGTACACCTTCTTCTGTAAACATTTCTATTGCTCTAAACTGTAAACTTAATTAAGAAAAAAATTTGCTATCAATATAACCTATTGTTTTAATAGGAGTTTAATTTTTGTATCCTTATTATACGCGTTATCCCAACCCGAATGTAGCTTAGTCCTTGCTAGGCGCACTTATCTCTTAAATTAGTAAGATTATTTAACTAAGGGATTATTTGTTACATTTTTTTGAGGATGGCTAGAGTACCAGTTAAAATAGCCATTAGCATCAACTCTAAAATCAGTCCGTGATTCACTATTAATCCTAGATTCCTTTGACGCCTGCAAGCCTTTAGTAGAAAGGCTAAAACGCGTGGAGTATACTTAGATATGGTCTTCGAGTTGTTAAATTAATTTAGTTTGGATTTAACATCTTGATACAAAACTTTCAATTCTCCAAAGCCCATATCTAAAATAGGTTCATACATAAATGCATTAATGTGAATATTTGAAGGGGTTATAAGATTAACTCTCTTCATAAGGAGAATTTCTTCAACCTGATTGTTAAATCGGTCTTTAAAATCTCGAGTCAATTGTCCAGTTTGTTTCCGAGTAGAATCATAATTTGTATCACTACTTCGAATTTTTCCAATAATGTATTTTTCAGTCCAAATTCGGATTGCCATCGACAGCACAATCTTATGCTCTAGATTTATTCCATCATCTGCATCTAGACACTCATCTGCTGTGTTAAATATATGTTCCAGTATGCCTTGAGTCAGGTCAACTTCGGGGAAGTTCAGATTCGGAAAAGTCCGCTCAAAAACCGCTGTGTATCCCTCCATTTTAAGTTGTTCTGTATCATCTTTATAGTGAAGCATGTGTGTAAGAGTGAGATAGTCAACGTTGTAACTTCCTTCAACATCCTTCTTGCCTTGGGTATATTCAACCACATTCCTTAGGAATGGGATGTACGCAATTTGGATTACTGCTTCTGATAACCGAGCCTGCCACTTATGGAATGGATTTTGAAGGTCTGACTGTTTGAAATCACTTAGCGTGATCTCACCTTCATTCTTAAAGGCCATACGGCATTGGTGTGCAGGACATATCTTTCTGCTCTCAATTGTCCTCAGAAAATCAAAATTATGTGTCAAAATTATCGCTAAAAAATTTATATCTTCGACTTTAACCACGTCTTCCAGGTAATCAATAATAGCGAACTTGTTCTTGTAGTCGAATGAGTCTGCCACATCGTCAAAAACAAACAGCGTTTTTTTGCGAATCTTCCATCTCGTATAAATTTCAAACATAATATTAAGGATATACAAGGCTCGTGCTTCACCTGTGCTCAACACGCGAAGCAAGTCACTGCGTTGCGTTTCCGTGAAGACTCGCTCGTCTCCACCATCAACAAAGTTAAATTCGACCGAAGGCGTGGTGTCCTTTAAAATCACATCAGACTTATTTTTGACGGATAGTCGGAACGGTAGATGCAGAAAACGGCGATTAAAGTCTTCGATAACCGTATCCCAATCATTCGGATCAGCGCGAGCCTCAGAAACTATACTCGCTAACTCTTCTTGGCCACTTTTATACTTGGCAATAAGTAAGTCATATTCGTCTCGCGCCATGTGGATGTATTGTAGCCAGACTTTTCGCTTAAATGCATCCAAGTCCCCCAGTTCTGGAAGTAGATGCTGATTTTGAGTAATGTAGTCGCGAAAGGCCTCAAGCTCTTTATTTTTCAACTTTGCGTTAAAGGCTTCAAATTTCTCCCTCAAATTAGCGTCACTGAGAACACGAAGTTTTTCAGTTTCAATTTTGTCTAAAAAGGCCTTGTTAGTGGTAAGTTCCGTTTTTTCCTGACTATTTTCATCATTCAGATTGATGCTGTGGCCTGCATTGAAGAAATTGTTGATTTTTAGTTGTTGCTGTATTTGACTCACATTGTGGTACTGAAACTCCTTGCTCAAAATCGGTGAGCTTTCAGTAAGCTCATCATATTTTTGAGCAAATTCCTTAACTGTTGCTCCAACTACATCATCGGCTAGAAGTTTGCGTACTTTGGGATTAAATATGATTTTGTAGTCTGCGTCACCAAAGGAAGCGTCTTTGATATCACCAAGCTCGTCTTCTAGATGGAGTAGAGCGTCATAGTATTGTTCATCGAAAATTTCTTCAATAATGGGATCTAAATTTTCCCTAGACTTACTTCCAAAGCCTGCAAGTGTACGTAATTTCTTATCTAAGTCTTTTTTCGCTTCTCCAATATCCTTGTGAACTCTTTCGTATTTCTTTTTTAGATCGTCATTTGCAAGTAGAGTTGAAGCGCCCTCAGACGAATAATGTTCATCATAAGACTTGATCACAAAAATATCTTCTTGATTTATTGGCTCTCCGTTGAGTTTGATATCACAGATGCTTTCACGTTCAGGGAAGACTAAATCACTTGGTTGTTTCCCCTTGGACAGATCCAGCATTGTTTTGGCAAACGATGTTTTCATCACGCCATTTGGAGCATATATTGCAAATCCTTTGTGCTTAAATTCAAGCTCAACTTCAAGCTTCCCAATTCCATAACAGTTTTTAAGATTTAGGCTTAATTTGTCTACCATCGTATGTCCTTTACATCAGAAATATAATTGTGTTTCCATTTTACTATTTTAAATTATTGTGTAGCTATCCTAGTACTCAAACTATATTACATGCCAACGCATTATCATTAACCCGATCAATCAACTTAACCACCTTAGTTGCTTCAGCGTCATCAAACACACCTAATAATCCTTGGTCATGTACATGAGTAAAAGGCGGTTCAAATAACATATCTTTATCGATTGTGCCATTTTTGGTTAGGTAGGTAATGATGCTATTAATAAATGTTAATTGGTCAGCTCGCAACGTAGAGGCTTGTATAAATTCTGCGAAGGCTTCTTGCGCGGCGGCGAGTTCTAGACCGACAATGCTACGAATAAATTCACCTAGTGGTTTTTCACCGTAGGCATCTATGTAATCTTGTTTTGTACCAATGGTTTCGCTGTCGAACAATATGTTTTCTAATGTATTTAATTCTGTTTCGGTTATCGGTTTATTGGTTTGTAGCTTATGTATTACTAAATGATCGTTATGGTTACGTACATACGATTCAACCCTATCTTTATAACTTTGTAAATTACTGTACGCCGGCATAGCACCCTGTTCGGTAATACCGTCTCTATCTAGCTCATCTTCAAACGTGGTGACGACATTCACTTGGCTTTCTTTATCGAGATATTTCATTAAATCACGTAAGGCCACGCGTACTTCATCTAAACGATTGATGTTTACACTTTGCCAAAACAGATCAGTTTGTAATTCATTTAATAATGACGTTTGTGCTTTAACTGCAGGAATATTTTGTTTTTTTAGTAAGTCTCTTGCGATTTGGTTTATCTTATTTAAATAGCCATCGGTACTATGTGCACCTGTTAGTAAAGCTAATTGGTAGTTCAATATTAGTATATCGAATCGTCTAGCAAGTTCATCATCATCTTTTTCGGGTAATGTTAAATGCGATAAATGGGTATTAATATCTAACATATCGCTTTGGCTTATTATCTGCCAACGTGAAGCGTTACTGTATTCAACCACATGGCGTAGCTTGGCTTTTACAACAAAGCGTTCTCTATCTAATGTCGATACTAATTGATGCAGTTCGTTTATATAGCTATCGGCCAAGTTGCGCTGTTCATCTGTGCTATCACTTTCGGCGCGGATGAGTAAGCCTACTTCTAATTTGGCTTCAAATACTTGTTGGGTAAGGCTACGTATTAGCTTACCTTCGATACCATCGGGGTTAACATCAAAAAACTCAAAGTTCTGACCGTAATCAAAGATAAAGAAATGTTCTTTATCTTTGCCTATGCCGAATACATCCGGACAAAGGCGTGTACCACGGCCTATCATTTGCCAAAACTTGGTGGGTGATTTTACTTGTTTGAAAAAGACTAAGTTAACAACACGCGGGGCATCTACGCCGGTGTCCATCATGTCTACTGATACAGCAATCTGTGGATCATGTTCTTCGTATTTATCAGTAAAAATTTCGAACAAGTCTTGTGCTTTGCTTTCGTAGTTATCAATAACCCGTAAAAATTTACCGGCATATTCAGGATAGTTTTTATTAAAACGCTGCTCGATAAAAATAGCATGGTCGTGATTCTTGGCAAAAATAATACTTTTACCCAGTTTGTCTCCACCCTGTACTTTTAAACCTTCGCTCATTAGGTGTTCGAGCACTTTATCTACTGTGGTAGTATTAAACAACCATTTATTAATCGCCGAGCTAGAAATTTCATCAGGGGTATCGCTGGTGGTTGGGTCACCAAACTTATCTTCGTACTCTTGCTTTTCACATTCGGATAATTCGTTGTAATGTACACCTTCACGTACAAACTTGAGTGGAATGGATAATGCTTTCGGTGGGACTAAAAAGCCTTCTTTTACGGCAGTATCTAATTCATAAGCAAAGGTTGGGTTATCGTCTTCTATGCCGAACAGGCCATAGGTATTATGATCGACTTCGGTTTTGGGTGTGGCCGTTAAGCCCACTAGTAAGGAATCAAAATATTCAAAGATAGCACGGTACTTTTGATATACAGAACGATGCGCTTCATCGATTATAATTAAATCAAAATGACCTATACCATAAAAACGTTCGCCTTCGTTACGAACACCATCAATACGATTCATAATACTTGGGTAAGTAGAAAACACTAAACGTGTGCCGTTATCTTCTTTTTCTTTGGTTAAATCAATCGCCGATAAATGTGGTAAATGTTCGTTAAATTCATCTTTGGCTTGCTTAACTAAGGCCTTACGATCCGCTAGAAACAAAACTCTTTTGACCCAGTTGCATTTACTAAACATATCCACAATAGCTGCGGCGGTTCGAGTTTTACCACTACCGGTTGCCATTACTAATAGGCTTTGTCTTGCTCGGCCACGCAATTCATTATCTTGGTTCTGGTTTACAATCTGGGTTACTGTATTTTCTGCAACACGTTTAATGGCTTCTAGCTGATATGGTCGACCTTTTCCTGCTATGTTTAAATTTACTTTTAACTCACGTAAGTCGGTTCGACTAGTGCGCCGGTCGATTAATAACTGTAATTCGTCTTTGGTATAAAAACCTTGTACTTCGCGTTCAGGATAAAATTGGTCATCCCATAAATAGGTTTCAAAGCCATTGGTATAAAAAATAATTGGACGTTGGCCGTGCATTTGTTCTAAGCAATTCGCGTAGAGCTCGGCTTGGTGTTTACCTTTGCGTGGATCGGCCATGGTTTTTTTAGCTTCAACAACGGCCAAAGGTAAGCCGTTGTCACCCCATAAAACATAATCGACATAACCAATTCCGCTAGGGTTAGTGCTTTCAGGCATGCCGGTTACTTCATATTCTAACTCGCGGCCTTCACGTAGATTATTCCAACCACATTCTTGTAATGACAAATCGATATAACGACGACGTGTTTCCGCTTCGGACACTTCTAAAGGAACCGCAGTAACAATATCTACTGCTTTCTCACGTTCAATTTTACGTGCGGAAAAGTCGGCTTGTTGTTGCTGTAGTTGCTTTAATAGCTCAACATTTTCTTTTGCTTGCTCTTGTATTTTCTCTTCAGCAAGTCGGGCTTGTTTATTTTTCCACTCTAAGTTATCAAGTAGTTTTTTAACTTGCTTAGGGTCAATACCTTCTTTATTTTTAGCTTCAATTCCCGGCTTTGGAATTAAAGCTTCATCAAACACTTGTGGCTCAGGTGATTGCTTTCCGTAATAAATAACCACATGACGTAAAAATCGAAACAGGTATTTTAAAGAAGCTAAGGCATCTTGTTGACTGACCTTACTACCGTGTGCAGCAATATTACCGGTTTTCCGAACTAAATTAATTTCACCAAATAAGGTTTGGTTAAAGGTAGAGCGAAAACAATGCTCATGCATTAAGGTACTTAAATCTGTACGCCATGGGCGGGTTAACTTAGCATCGTTCTCATACAACCAATTAATCGCATTCTCTAAGGTACTGCGACAGAAAATAGCAGCGGCTTTTGGGGATACAAAAGTAAGTTGTTCAGCCTCTTGTGCATCAACAAATAAACCAGGGAAATCCGCTTTAATAAAAGTAAAGTTACTCATACAGGCTATCCGTGTTATTGCTGAGTATCATAATGATTAAGCTGCCTTTTGCCTTATGAGCTCACCTTTAAAGGCGCGTCGCAACAAATCATTATATAAGGCTTTAGATTTTTCAAAATTAGCCTGTACCAGTTGTTTCTGTGTCTCTATAGTTTGTAACAGTTCCACAAATCTTTTTTGAAGTTCAATTGGAGGATAAATTATAGGAAATTTTTCAAGATGCTCTTTATTTATTTGTCTTTTATCAATACCTCCAACACACACACTTCTAATATATTCTCTATATTCATTAGTTGTAAGAATAAACAAAACAAATTCATTTAAAACATTTTGCTTAAGCCTTATCAGATACACATGTCCATTGACATTAGCACTATCATCCTCACCTAGAAACATAGCCGCTCTACCCAAGCTACTATTTTCAGTATTAATCCTCCCAGTTTTAGTCATTAAAATATCTCTATTCTGCAAACTGCTTTTTTTCATTTTATTATGAGTATCACTATCGATATATACGGCATTATTAAGCTTTAATTTGTTTTTCCAAACATTCTGACTTCTTAGCAAAACAACTCCCTTTTCAACATAAACTTTACTACCACCTTTTGGAGTAGAACCACTATGTATTTTTGTTGATAAATCCTCTAACTGTTTAATCTCCCACTGCATTGGATTTGTAACAGGATCACCAAACATACCCAAAAAAATTGATTGAGCAAGGGTGGTATAATGCTCGAGCAGTTGTTCGTCTTTTTGTCGCAGACTATTCGCCGCTTCCATAATTTCTGCAATCTTTTTTTGTTCTGCTAGAGGAGGTAGAGGGATTTTAATTTTTTTAAGATGGCTCGAACCAAAATTTGGTTGCGCTGAACCTGTAATTAAACGTTCCATTTTGCATTTAAACTCGTTAGTGTTTAAATAATAAAACAAATATTTTATCTCAAGAATGCTATTATCAATTGATTGGAATCTGATCATACTAGTATTCATGCATAGAGGTAAGTGTTTAGCTTTCACCCAAGCACTTTTCCCCCAAGTTGCCCCAGAAGCTGCCATAACAAAATCTCCAGCCTCTGTCAGAAAATGAGAGTATTTATCTTTAACTTCGGCCGGATCTAAATATTTATTAGAATTCTCAGTTATTAAAGTACCATTAACAATATTTTTAACATTAATTAATTTAACACCTGATTCACGAAACTGCCATTTCCTAATCCCTGGGCCTTCTTGAAAAAAAGCTACATCTTCAAGCTCTATCATTTGCATGTTCAAACTAACAACTCTTTTAGCAAGTTTAATGCTTGATTACGTTCAATATCCAACTCTTCAATTTCTGCAATAATCTCCGCTGGTGGAGCATACTCTTCTTCCTCATACTGAATTTCTTTATAACTTTTAATACTTAAATCCCAGTCATTGCCTTTCAATTCATCAAAAGGTACTAAGAAGCTTTTATCCATTCGACTACGATTTTTTTCTTGTTTTTTATTACGTTTTGCAAAGCGTTTAATAATATCGGGAATATCGTCATCTTTTATTTCACTGCGCTTATCGTCCAGGCTATAACCATCGGCTTGCATGTCATAGAACCAAACATTATCTGTGCCACCGTTATTAGTTTTGGTGAAGATTAATACCGCCGTACTAACTCCTGCATAAGGTTTAAACACACCACTGGGCATGGAGATAACTGCTTCGAGTTTATGTTGTTCGATAAGGGTTTGACGAATTTTCTTATGGCCATTGGATGAACCAAATAATACACCCTCCGGAATAATGACTGCACAACGACCGCCGATTTTTAACATGCGCAATATTAAAGCTAAAAATAATAGTTCGGTCTTTTTAGTTTTAACCGTTTTAAGTAGTGAGCTTTCTACGCTGTCGTAATCGAGTGATCCTTTGAATGGTGGGTTAGCTAAAATTAAATTAAATTCATCTCTGCTTTCGGCATTGGCTTCACTAAGTGCGTCACGACTAATGAGTTGTGGCTTGTCGATGCCATGGAGTTGTAAGTTCATTGCACCTATGCGTAACATGGTGGGGTCGAACTCTATGCCGGTAAACATGTTGCTATTAAAGTGTTTGTTAAATTTTTTGTCATGAAACCATTTGGGGTGGTATTCATGCACGAATTCACCGGCTGCGACTAAGAATCCTGTTGTGCCACAAGCAGGATCACAAATGGTGTCTTCTTGTGTGGGTTGCATGATCTCAACCATCATTTTAATAATATGGCGTGGTGTACGAAATTGTCCGTTAGTTCCTGCGGTGGCAATTTTAGACAGTAGGTATTCGTAAAGATCACCTTTAGTATCACGATCATCCATTTGGATTTTATCGATCATTTGTACCACTTGATCCAATAACTTAGGCGTTTGGATCATAAAGGTCGCACCCTTCATGTATTGTGCAAAGATACCCGCGCTGCTACCTAACTGTTTCATGTGCTCAAATACAGTCAGGTTGCCCGCATCTGCTTGTGGCTGCGTGAATAACGCAAACATCGTTTCGGGGTCATTATCTTTAAATTTATTCCAACGGAATTTTGACTGCGCCTTATTATAGATGGGCTGATGCTTTTTCTTCTTCTTAGCACCACCCTTCTTTCCGATAATGTTGGATTTCTTTTCTTCCAATAGCTGACGTTCATCTAAACGACGCAGGAATAATAAGAACGTAAATTGCTCAATGACAGTCAAAGGATTTGATGTACCCCCTGTCCAAAACGCTTCCCAAATTTTATCGACCTGGCTTTTTAACTCACCTGTAACCATTTTTTACACCTTTATAATTATCTGACCACTTTATCACAATTGTCAGGTGTATTTCGAAGTCTAACTACCTGTTTTTAAGTAACAGTTTTTAGATGGGTAGGTATTTTTATGAATTTATTATGAAGAGTATTTGCTGTTGTTTCTTCTTGCTTAATACAGGCCAACGACTAATCAACAAGGCTAACTTGTCATCTTCACAGTAAAAATATGCGGAGGGCAGCTTCAATACCTTTGCAATATGTTTAATTGTTCCAAAATCAGGTACATGCTTATCAGTTTCATACTGATTCATGCGAGCACTTGCGCTAAATTGATCTATACCTGCTTTAATCCCTAGTGACTTCTGAGATAAATCTGCTGATATACGTGCTTCTCGTAGCCGCTTGCTTACTGGTGATTTCTTCTTAGCCAAACTCAGCTCCTTTCACTGATTCAGACTAAGATATTCTTAGTTTTTTGCTTGCCTAGATACTAAGGATTCCTTAGTATTGATTTTCATTCAAATAACACATAAGGGCATGATTATGTTTCAAACGAATAAAGCTGCAGAAGTATTCATACCTATTGAACTGAGTAACAATGAAATACAAGCTTGGGATTATGTACAATACAAACTGCACATGTACTGGCTACAGGTTACAGGTTACCTACAGTATCGTTAATAATGATGGGGAAGAATCTCATAGTACAGTTTTTTTAACCCATCTAGAACACCTTACTCAATTAAAGAACTGTAGTGGTACAACATTTTATGATGTGTATTTAGTTTCTCCTAATCATATGAATGGAGGAAAAGGCTGGAAAATGGAAACGCTGAAGGAAATATATATGGGGTATGAACGAGACTCTAAATACGAACAAGAAGTATATATTTTTGTTCTAGATAACGGCAATCGATATGCACATTCTTACATGGACTCTGCGGAAGACGACTTAACTCGAAAAAAATTAATATTCAAGACTGTGAATCATTCAGCCTGATGTGCAGATGCATATTTTGTACCGAATTGACCACCTTTATTTTAAGCTCTGACCACTGGATCTATTGAAGGCTGACCAGTAATTTTCTATTGCCCACTTCCATGCACGTTATAGACACTCTACGAGAATAGTTTATGATTGGTTCTGAGGTGCACCGTGGAAAATACAAATACCCAAAAACTAGCAGAAGAAATACTTAGTAGTATTCAATTTATGGTGGATGCTCATATTCAACATCCAAAAACAGAAAAGGATGCTGTGCGTTTTTGGGATAACAAAACGCCCTACATCATTCACCCAGCCTGGTGTGCAATGACCTTGCTGACTGAAACCTCATTGTCTGAAGAGTTACGCTTTGAAGGCTATCAAGCATTGCTGTGGCATGATGTATTAGAAGATACGACGATAACTGAACTCCCAAAAAACACCTCTGAGACTGTTTGTCATTATGTCCAAGAAATGACGTTTGATAGCTTTAGTGAGGAAAGAGAAAATATATGGAATAAAGGTATGGAAATACAGTTATTTAAACTTTACGACAAAACATCCAACCTTCTTGATGGCACCTGGATGACCGACAATAAGTTAAACGGCTATAAACAATTTACTAAAAAACTTATGGAGAACGTCCAAAGTGAATACGGTCAATTAAATATAGTGAAAATTGCGAAAAGTTTTGTGTAGCCACTCCGTACCCTCATGAATGTATTAATGTTGATAACAGGCAAGAATCTACGGATTGATGGGGTTATTGAAGACAATACGCACAAATAGGGCTATTGGTGGACGTTAGGATATGAGTCGCACTACCCATATAACGCCTAGTAAGCTACAATAATAACATCAAGCGCTTAAATATAGTCGGAGCTAATTATGATTAATAGTCACAAAGAAACTTAAAAAACGAGATATCCAATATTTGAGGAAATTTCACTAATTCTTACTTAAATGTATCGACGATATTTATCCTCTAGGCACTAAATTACCAACCAAGGTTATTAGAGATTGACTTAGCTTCTTTCTCAGCTTGCTGAATTTCTTCTTTCGACCAGCACGGACCGCGCCGAAATAATAGTGTCGAAATAACATCGTCTCGCTCTGCATCCTTTCGACGTGAGATTTCCCAAAAAAATATAGCACCTTTTTCTAACCGTTTTAAATCACTTTTATCAGTAATAGCCTCTTTCAATATTTCCATTTCATATTCAGTACGATCCATTATATTCGTTAAGCGCGCAACAAAAGTTTCTTCATTAACCGTAATGACATAGCCTTCAAATGATTCAATTGGCTCATATGTTAGTGATGTTTCATCGATAAGGTTATATTCCTTTCCGTAAATCGAATGATGAGGAATAAACATAGGGTACGTTGAACTTGAAGTTTCACGTTGCTGAGTAAATAAAAATAATTCAGATGAAAATGAGTTATCAACATAAGAAATACTCGCCACAGTTGACGAGACTGAATGATGACTTGATACTGCAGTTTCCATAACGGTTCTCATTGGTAAATTTATAAAAAATGATGCTGTGCATCACATGAATTACTACATTGATCATTTTCAATTAGATATACACTAGCCAATAATAAACTATATGCAACCTAAGATACTACATGGCTAAAATTAAGGCCTATTACTGTCGATAGAGACTACATTGCTTTTTTTTCTAACCCTTGAATTACTAATTTTAGTTCCACAAAGTATGCATTTTCCTTTGCTTTCAATTTCATTAATTACTTCCGGTTTTATTAGCCCTGAAATATCGACAGAGTGACTATATAATCGTTTGTAGATTTCTGCATGATGTTTCCTCAAAGCATGATTATCTTTAGCAAGTTCTTTAATATCTTTACTTAAGTTATCAATTTGATTCAACAACGCTTGCAGATGTGCTTGCCCATATCGGACTCGTGCACTCGCTTTCACATCTTCCAGGATTTGTTCAATTTCCTCTTCATACTTAGCAATAGTTACTCTTGACACACCAGTAACACGTTGTAGCTCGCTTGCATTGAAACTATATTTCTTATTACTTTCTGCAGCTTTCTCAGAAAGTTGCCTTATAGCATCCTCTAGTATTTTTATTAACTTTTTTCCTCTCATATATCACCACGTTAAACAAATTTAATTTCACCAAAAGGATGTGATATCTATTCGTAATAAGATTTTAACCTATTGATACCGAATCAAGTAGCGACTCAAGATTATGCTTAACTTTTAGAGCAAACAAATACTGTCGACCTTCTGACGGCAATACTTTTAAAGCTATCTCGTTTTCATTTAGCAAGCGTTTTATCTCTACCATTTGTTCTGTATTTTTAAAATCAAAATATAAATGTTCACAAAGGTCATCATCACCTTCATCTTCTCTAACAAAGCAGCTATTATGATGAGGACATGGTGTAGCTGCAAAATTATGAGTACAACCACCATGTGGCATAGCTCGAACCATAATTGTTTTAGCTTCCAAATAATTTTCTGCTTCTTCTCTATTATATTCGGAAATTCGATTGTAATTATCTTGCATAACTCCATAACTTTTATTTTCTCGTATAGCACATCGAAGACTTTCCAACCGCGTAACTGCACTTGTTTGATCATAAGTATGATTAGAGAGTGGGTTTCGAGAAAAGACTAGACCTAGTTGTTCCTCTGATAGTCCACCTTCTGCATAGGTGGTATGCAACCAATGTCGAATGTCATGCCACGTAAATTTAACCGATTCACCTGTATCAGGATCCAAAATACCAAGACGTGAAAATACTGAGTCTTCATGGTTACCTGTTCCTTGAGCGCGTTTCGACCCATTTAGCCATCTAGTAAACATACTATCATCTACTAATTTATAATTTTTATCTGAAGGCTGAATATTTCTAGCTAATTCTTTTTCTCGAATCACAAAGAGTGCATCTTCTGGTTCAAGTAAATGTTTGTGCTCTTTAGTTTCAACAACAGCATTAATACGCCGTCTATACTGAAATTCAAATAATTTATTATATTTAGGCTTAGGGTAAATTTTTCCTTGCATTTGTAGATTGCGTGCATTATCAATCACCTCGCGGACAAGCTCTCGTCGACCTCCAACACAAACTTTTTTATTTGCATACTTTTCAAATTGCAAAATCGAGATTACACGGGAGTCAGTATCCCAAGATTTTTTTTGTCTTTGATTCCCTCTCTTTGTATTTATTTTACCATAGCAAGCATCTGGCAACTGATCTCTCTGAGCTGCTTCCTGCCAGTGTTTAATCTGATAAAGTGTATTACGATCTATTTTAACTGCACGCGATGCTGCACTATGACTCCCACACTCTTTAACCAAAGATAAAACGTCAACATATATTTTTTTCTTCTCATACCAGCCACCACATTTATTGAAAAGATCATGCATAGGTTTGGAAGTCCATTCATGGCAAAATTTTTCAGTAAAGTATACAGCAGCATCAGAATCACGTAGTACAGTATGCCAATCTGGAATTGAATTTTTCTTCAACTCATGACGCAATGTTAAAGCAACTTTTCTTCCTGGTTCAGTTATATCTTGTATAAACTTAATTGCAGATATAATAGCGGGTGCTATAGCACTTGCGACTGGCCTTACATCAAGTCTCCCACCTTTCTCTGCATAAAAACGTACCATGCAACTATCGCCATCATTTACAATCGGATTCTTAGGTAATGTTGCAAGCTCGTTGATACGAAATCCACACCCAACATTAATTGTAAAGGCAGATAAAAAAAACTTATCCTTTTTATTAATATTTCTACGATTGTTACTTTCTATTAACTGTCTAATAATTTCAAGATTGATTCGTTTATTTAAGCGGTTCTCCTCAGATGATTTTCGTCCATGTCGATGTTGTTTATGTAATCGATTTTTATAGCTAATTCTCAAACCATAATTCTGATTCAACCAGCGGCCAAATACCTCAATATAACCCGCAGAACGATAAGCCCCTTTATATCGAGCAGCCATATTGTCTTCTGCTTCAAAAAAATCAACGTTTCTAAAATTCTTAAGTTTTTTGCCTTTACCTATGACTCCATCTAAAACTGATATTGATTTAACATAGGCCATAAGCGTGCTTGCACTAAGGCTTGCTGCAAATCTTCGTTCTAAAACATATAACTTCACTGCCAATTTAAGTTCAGTGTTATATATATTTTCAAAAGATAAAAGATAAGTTAGACGATTCCCTTTCCGTGTATGCCACTTTAGTACATCCCACTGGTCACTCTCAAAATTTACCCCCTCTGGTAAAAGCGCAATAAACTTTGATAATAACCTTAACTTCTCGTTATTTACACCAAGAAGGTGTAATTTTCTACTTAATGTGTTGGCGATCAAAATCAAGATTCCTTTTCTATTTCAATTTTTTCTATTACTTCTAATATTGCTTTTCTCAATCTCTCAAAGTTTTTCGGAGCATTAGTACGTTCTTTTATTTCTGCCCGTTTCCAGTAGGACTGTGCTTTATCCGTATACTTTAATGCCTTCATATGATCGCCTTCTCTCCACGCTATAAAATCCACACATCCGTCGTAACACGCATGAAAAGGGTGACGAGGACAATAACCATCTTTCCCACAATCGCCAACCAAAGCTGGTGTTTCAACTTTGCCTGTAACGGGTATATAAATAGGATTTTTTCCAACTGTAGACTTTGTTGTACCTTTAAAAAAGGCCTCCGCTAACTCATTAAATGTATTTGTAGTTCTATCTACCCGATCGATAGCAGGGATTAATTCAGAACCACAAGCATCAATATAAGCATTTGCACTCTGAGGTGAATCATGTTCTAAAATTTCTTGAATCACATCGCGCGACACACCATTTTTCGCTAAAAGAGTTGCACCAGTATGGCGTATTCTTGTAGGGGTTAATTTGATTTTATTTTTTGTTCTTGGACTTATAATGTCAAGATTCGAAACATATGAATTAATTGCCGTTCTAACCGACTGAGCTGATATACCTCCTCGGTCCAAATCAATCGTCTTCCATAAGATTAGATTTTTATATTTCATCTGCAATGATTTAATTGATGCTCTATTCTGATATTCTTTAATCGCACCAGCAAGTTCAGCTGAAATTGGCCACCATTGACTGCCCATGCCTGTCTGATGTTTCGCCATAGGAATTTTTAGCATCCACTCGATTACTCCACTGGAATCATTCTTAATATTATATAAATCATCATTGAGCATTTGTGTGATTTGAACGCCACGCTTTAATGTCTCAAACATTATCCATGTCAATATTCGACCAGCGTGCTTCGAGTCAGATAAATTGTTCTTTAATGGCTTTAGTAATTCCTGACGTACAATTTCAGTTTCTGCATTAGTTAATGCACCTTTTTGTTCATTCCATGAAAGTACATTTCGTAAAAGTTTAACATCACTTCTTGCTTTCCAGCTTTTTAACTCTATTGCAATATTCTTGTTAATACCACCCAAGTTCTGTTTAGCCATTTCTATAAAAAATTCGCGTAAAAAAATACGATCAGATGAATTAATCTTACCCCATAAATTAGACCAACCATTTATATCCAAATGTTCTATAGAAGTAATATTTTTTTCTAATATCCTTCCAAGTGCCTTTAACATACACCTGACTTTGTCAATATATCTAACCGAATTCTTTCTGAGTTTTTTTTTCAAAATTTCTTTAAATGGTTCTAAAAACTTATTTGTCAGTGCAATTTCATTCCAGTCGATACTGCAATTATTTCCTAAATAATTTACAGACCAAACTTCTCTACTAATATCGAGCCAAATCGGAATTTCTGGATTAAATTCATTTTTGATGAAAATAGAGCCAATTTCATCATGCCAGAGACCCGTCTCAGGATTGTAGAATTTATCCGAATAACTCATTGTAAGGACTTCCATTGGTTTTTGTTTTCATTCCATAATTTCATCACATGCTTCGCACGTTTCCTACGTGCACGATTGATGTAAATCTGTAAACTTTTTTCATCCTCCCAACCTCCCCAGTAAACAAGATCCATTTTACGATCTTTATAGTTAGGGTTATCAGCAATTGCGCTCCAGGCTCGATTAAAAAAGGCATGCCGACCTAGATGCCAGTGGAACCTTTTAATACCTGTTCCTTTTCTTATTTTATGGGCAATCTTTTCGAAACCTGAAATAGAAAGAGGCTCCCCAGACTCAAATGCAGTTATCAAAAAAGGGTGATCATCCATTACATGCATGATGACTACCTTTCCATTTTTTTTGACTCTCCTAAACCTACAACGTGAAATATATTCTGAAATTAAACGTGGAATCGGCGTCTCAGCTACTAAGAAACCCAGATCACGTGCCAATGTCTTCGGTCGAGGAGGATTAGCTCTTGGGTCATTGATATCTGAATCACGTTCTTCTATACGCACAATGCGTAGGAAATCTTGTCCTCTACTAGGACAATCCTCAAGACGTAAAGAAAGCAATTCACCAATTCTTAACCCGAATTCAATAATTAATCTCCAGCACAAATAATTTCTGACTGTAACAGGCTCTGCGTCTATCAAACGCTCAGTCTTAGGCTTTAAAAATGAATTAATAGTTTTTATCTCTGATTCGCTTAAATCATCCGCCATAGGTTTTTTCTTATCTTTCTTTTTCTCGTTGTTCCACTGAGACTTAACTGATGTAATCGCAGCTCCACGCATAGCTGCTTGTGTCCCAGATTCTCCTTCATCAAACCCAAACTCGCCGTACTGCTCCATAAAGTACACAATCACGCTAGCACAACCAGTTAATATTGAATTACACGTTTTTAATGCTAACTTTTTACCCTGTCGCGACTGTTGGCTATGGATCCAAAAGCTAAAAGCACGTACATAAGCTGGTTTTAAATTTTTCCCCATCAACAACAACTCATCCAGATCAATGCCATTTAGAGATGCCCATGTGTAAAGGTATGCCATGTTCCTTAATTCCTTAATCGCTGTGTTATGCGAAGGCGATCTCATGTCTAAGTGTGTTTCATATATTGACATTGCCATGGTTGGAATAAGCGTCTTCTTTTCACGAAACAAATAACGCACTCTACCTTCCAGCTTGAAGGATACTATCTGGAAAAGATTTAATTCATGTAAAACATCAATGCTCATGCAAATCTCTCTGTATATTTAACTATGTTCTAAGTGATTAACTATTTGATCTCATAGCAATTTAGCCATGTACAACCAAGGCTATATTAATAACCACTTTTAATGACTATGCAAATATACAGATAGAAAGTAGTGGGCAGGCCAATTTTATTAGTTGCATAAAAAAAACCTCTTAAATAACAAGTATTTAAGAGGGTTTCTACATACAACTAACCTAAGACTGAGTCAATCTTAAGTTTACAACTAAGCTATCTCATTGACATTTTGAGTCGCCGCAGTTCAAGCACGTCATACACCCATCCATCTTAATAACAGCCTTAGTCGAACACTTGCCACACAACTGCGCAGATTCCGGAAAATCCTTAGCCTCCCCCTTTTCACCCGTCTGTTCAACCGCCCCTTCAAACTGCTTCCGTTTTTCATCAATCAATTTTTGTTGATGTTCATCTAACCCTTCGTCTTTGATCATGCCGATCATACGCAGGTGGCATTCGATAGAATCGCCAATTTCTGCAACGATAGAAGGCATATACTTGCCGCCTTTTTTAAAGTAACCACCACGCGGATCGAACACAGAACGCAGTTCGTCGACTAAAAAGGTGACATCGCCACCTTTACGGAATACCGCTGAGATAATTCTTGTTAAGGCCACAATCCACTGGAAGTGATCCATGCTTTTGCAATTGATAAAAACTTCAAATGGACGGCGTAGTTCGTTTTCGGTACCGTGGTTTAAAATAATATCGTTGATGGTGATATATAAAGCATGTTCTGATAAAGGTGTTTTAACTTTATAGGTTGAGCCAATAAGCATTTCAGGGCGCTCAATCTTTTCGTGCATCTGGATAACATTTTCTGGTTGCTTTTCGCCTTGCAGTGCCTGCTCTGCGGCTTTGTCATCTTCATCTTCTTTTGCAACGGCATAACCAACAATGAGGCTGTCGATTTTTATAGACATGTTTCTTTCTCTCCTGCGCTATTGCGCTTTTTATTTTTTGCACAACGTATAAATTTATTATTACTGCACAAACTTGTATATTTTATTTTACTTTATTTAAGTAAGATTAATAATATTCAATAACGGCAAAACAATGGTAACGGCAACAATAATCGCCAGCACACTGTTTAATATGAATAAAAGATTAATGGTGGAACTATTACGTAACAATTTAAATTGTGAGGTTAAATAATTCATCCTTTATCTCCTATTGGTGTAACGGTTTTAAATAAACGGCAAGGCCAACACATACAACAAACCGGCAAGTAATATGGCATTAACCAGTACCAGAATGCGCCGCGTTGTTGGCTTGCGTTTTACTGGTGTATTCAAACGATAATATTGCATTCTCTGATACCTTTAATGTTTTATAAAAAAATCAGAATTTACCGTAATACCCTTCTTTTAAGGCATCGAATAAATTGGCGGCAGTATGGGTTTCACCATCGTATTCAATTTCTTCGTTACCTTTTACTTCTACTTCTTTACCGTCTTCAAGGGTAAAGCGATAGGTTGTGTTTTCCAAATCCTGTTCTTTCACCAGTACACCCTGGAACGCTTCAGGATTAAAACGGAAGGTGGTGCAACCTTTTAAACCCTGCTCGTAGGCGTACATATAAATATCTTTAAAGTCTTCAAATTTATAATCGGTTGGCACGTTGGCTGTTTTTGAAATAGACGAGTCTATCCATATTTGCGATGCGGCCTGAATGTCAACGTGTGCTTTTGGCGTAATATCGTCTGCGGCAATAAAGTAATCGGGGAGTTTATTTTTTTCGTCCTCGGTATAAGGCATGGCTTCTTTATTAACAAGCTCACGATAGGCTAGCAGTTCAAAAGAGAAAACATCGACTTTTTCTTTGGTTTTTTTGCCTTCACGAATAACATTACGTGAGTAATGATGCGCAAACGAAGGCTCAATACCGTTACTGGCATTGTTGGCTAACGACAAAGAAATAGTACCCGTTGGTGCAATGGATGAGTGATGGGTAAAACGTGCACCTACTTCCAATAACTCATCGACCAATTCCGGTGCCACTTCGGCTACACGCTGCATATAGCGGCTGTATTTTGCATGCAGTACTTTACCGGGGAGCTTGTCGCCAACTTTAATGCCGTCTTTTTTCATTTCTGGACGTTGGCGTAACATGGCAGCGGTAACTTCAAACTCTTGGGTCATAATGGGTGCGGGGCCTTTTTCTTTGGCCAGATCTAACGCGGCTTCCCAACCGGCTAAAGCGAGTTCTTTGCTGACGCGTTCGGCAAACTCAACAGAATCGGGCTCACCGTATTTCATGCGTAACATGGTAGTGGTAGAACCTAAACCTAAAAAGCCCATGCCGTGACGACGTTTATCTAAAATGGCTTCACGCTGACCTTCCAGTGGTAAGCCATTAATGTCGACAACGTTATCAAGCATACGGGTAAAAATTTTAACGACTTCTTTAAATTCGTCCCAGTTAAAAGTAGCATTTTCGGTAAACGGGTTGGTAATGAACTTGGTGAGGTTAACCGAACCTAACAGGCATGAACCGTAAGGTGGAAGTGGCTGCTCACCACAATTATGAGCATGTAAACCATTTGCATCAAACGTATTAATACCTGGAACTTGTACGTCATACACGTCTTCAATACCATCTTCAATGACACGTTCAACTCGTGCAACAAAGCGCTCTCGGTTTAATTTACGTTTATAATTAGATAAAGCAAATTGTAAGTGTTCCATTTTGTCTGTATCTGCAAAACCAATTTGTGAACTAAACTGAAGTATGTTTTCGCCACTGATTACCAATTCATGTTGTGCTTTTGTTGCATACTCGGCCATGCCACCTTTACCGTCGGGTAGCAACTGTGTTTGAGCAGGGCGGCGATTTTTATAAATTTTAGAGGCAATACCTAAACGTAATAACATACGTTGCACTGCTTCTAAACGTGGTAAATCTGACTGCGCCAGTCGCACGCTCAAACCTTTTTCCTGAGTCCCTTGAACTGAACCATCAGCATCAAAGAAGCCCCGCAAGAAACCTTGATAAAATTGACTCGAAGCTTGCTCCATTCGAGCAGTAATCGCTTTATTGCCGGCTTGCATACCGACTTCATTCGCTAGCTGTTTTATAGCGGCTAGCTTTAAACGGTATTCATTACGACTTGATATTTCTGACCAACCTTGAAAATCACTACGATGTGGCAGAGTTTCGGCTGCACGTAATGCTTCTGCCATAATGGCTTGCGCGCCACCGGCGAGGATTGCATCTACACCATTTGCTACGGCGGCTGGCTTCCATACAGATAAGACGGCTGCATCTTTTTTTAACGTTCCGTCACCCACTAATAAACCCAGTAAATACCCTTCTTCATTTGTATATTCGCCTTTCCATTGTGCTTGTTCTCGATGGTCATTTAATAAAACACGGTCACCTTGTTTTAGCTCTCCGGCTGTACACCATTCGGTTTCTGTTTTATGCCGTGTAAAATCCGTTACTCGTCTAACTCGATGCTCATGCGTTAAACGCAACTGATAGCCTTCGGTTGTTTGCAAACAAACAACCGCTTTAGTTGCTGTTTTAAAGAAACCTTCGTTACCTGACACATGAGGCTTACCATCGACCTGAGCAACAAAAGATGAACCAATCAAATCGTTGACTTGCTTTGGACCATCCACAGTTTGTACCCATGTATCCGCTGTTACACACGGATTAGTCGCACGAATATTTTCGCAGAACCAGTTGTTGTTCATTTCGTTAACTTTATCGATAAGAATAAAACCCGGCTCGGCAAAGTCGTAAGTGGATGTCATGATCATATCCCACAGGCGTTTTGCTTTAATGGTTTTGTAAACCTTGCAAGCCACCAGACATTCATCGTTGGTGACATAGCCATCGGTAATCGGCCATTCACGCCAGTAAATTTCATCGGTATTGGTTAGGTCAATGTTGTCCTGTTCCACTTCGTTTTCTTTAACCGGGAAACCTAAACGCCACTGCGCATCGTCTTGTACGGCTTTGATAAATTCTTCAGTAATTAAAAGAGATAAGTTGAACTGACGCAGTCTGCCATCTTCACGTTTGGCTTTAATAAATTCCATTACGTCAGGATGACCAATATCGAAAGTGGCCATTTGCGCACCTCGACGACCACCGGCACTGGAAACGGTAAAACACATCTTGTCGTAGATATCCATAAACGACAGCGGCCCCGATGTATAGGCACCGGCACCAGAAACATACGCCCCTTTACCTCGCAAGGTGGAAAATTCATAACCAATGCCACAACCGGCTTTGAGTGTCAGACCGGCTTCATGCACTTTGCCTAAAATATCGTCCATTGAGTCGGTGATGGTGCCGGAAACGGTGCAGTTAATCGTGGAAGTGGCCGGTTTGTGCGCTAACGCCCCCGCATTGGAGGTAATTCGCCCCGCAGGAATGGCACCGTGCTGCAAAGCCCAAATAAATTTTTCTTCCCACTGCTTACGTTTTGGCTTTTTTTCGACTTCGGCGAGTGCTTTGGCAACCCGGGCATAGGTCGCGCTAATGTCTTGATCCACAATGTCGCCATCTTTGCTTTTTAGGCGGTATTTTTTGTCCCAAATATCGAGCGAGGCATCTTGAAAAGGGATGTTATGGGTATTGGTTATTTTGACTGCTTTCAAGGGTGCGCGACTCATGGCTTAGGCTATCTCCGTGGATTTAATCTATATTATTGATTTTATTTACTTTAGTGGCTAAAACTGAGGATGCGGCGGCCATTTAGTAACTAACATTTTACTCAAACACAACATCTTGTGTGCTGAAACAAAGTTACTCCTTAAGCGAGATCCCGTCAATAACTAATTGTCATTTATTTGAAATACTTAAGTTGTTGTTTTATATGGCTTTAACGTAACATATTGATTCAACCACTTGTCCACAGGGTTATGCACAGGTCATCCACAATATACAAGAATTACTATATATTGTGTTTCTAATACAGGTGCTCAATATAACAGCTGTTCTGGCTTCAAAAACGCCTATTTTTCGTTTATCTATCTTGAAATTGAGTCACTCGTCCCAATGGGGACAATAAAAAGTTTTTTCAATTCTTGTATTAAAAAAAGACAACCCTACATTCATAACATGCAGATGTTATTTCATTTAATTAATCAAGGAGAAACAAAAATGAGCTTAGTACGTTACCAACCTTGGAATACTGACCAATTCAATAAAGAATTAACCAGTTTCTTTAACCACCGCCATGAGCTTGATCCTAATGCCCACACAGCAAGCAATGTCGTCACCAGCGACTGGACGCCTGCGGTTGATGTTAAAGAAACCGACAAAGAATTTATTTTACATGCCGATATTCCCGGAGTTGACCCAAAAGATATTGATGTACACATGGAAAATGGCCTATTAACCATTAAAGGCCAGCGCGAAAGCGAAAAAACTGAAGATCATGACGGCTACACACGTATCGAACGCAGTTACGGCCAATTTTATCGCCGTTTTAGCTTGCCAGATACAGCCGATGCCGAAAGAATTAACGCTAAATGCGACAATGGTGTTTTACGGATAACCATTCCCAAACACGCCAAATTGCAAGCTCGTAAAATTAAAGTAGAACATTAATCTTCATTTTAGTGTGATAGTATCAATAGGCACTTGCCACTGTTTATTAACGGTGACAAGTGCTTTTGTTTTTAACAATATATTTTTTCTTTTATTGAAACTTCACGGACTATTTACATCTAATCTTTAAATTGAAAGAAAATTAGGACAGGTCGTAAAAAGTGAAAACTCCACATAAATTCTGCTATAAAACCAACCCATATCCACTACAAAAAAGTTATCCATACTTCCACTTTCATTTTTTGCTGATACTCAGCTTAACTCTGTTTGTGTTTGTTAATGCCCATGCAGCCTTACCCCTTTTAGACAGTCAGGGTAACCGCCTGCCATCACTCGCACCCATGCTAGAGCGCACCATGCCAGCGGTTGTTAATATTGCAACCAGTAGCACCATTCGCATTCAACAAAACCCTTTATTAAGCGACCCTTTCTTTCGACGTTTTTTTTCAGTCCCTAATCAGCCACGAACACGTCATACACAAAGCCTCGGTTCCGGCGTGGTCGTGGATGCAGAAAAAGGCTATATACTCACCAATAACCACGTTATCGATAAAGCCGATATTATTGATGTTACCTTTAAAAGCGGCCATCACTTAAGAGCCAAACTTATTGGCACCGATCCCGCAACCGACATTGCCGTTATTCAGGTTATCCCAACCGATGGCTTAAAGCTTACCGCTTTACCACTGGCCGACTCTGACCAACTGCGTGTGGGTGATTTTGCGATAGCGATCGGCAACCCTTTTGGTCTTGGGCAAACCGTCACTTCCGGCATTGTTAGTGCATTAGGCCGAAGTGGTTTAGGCATTGAAGGTTATGAAGACTTTATCCAGACCGATGCTTCGATTAACCCGGGTAATTCCGGCGGCGCACTCGTCAGCTTAAACGGTAAATTGATTGGAATTAACACTGCCATTTTGTCGAAAAGTGGCGGCAATGTGGGTATTGGTTTCGCGATACCGATTAATATGGCACGCGCTATTATGCAGCAACTGATCGACCACGGTGAAGTGCAACGAGGCCAGTTAGGCGCGCAAGCCCAGGACTTAAGCCCCGAGCTTGCAAAGGCATTCGGTTTTAGCCCTACCAATAACAACACAGGTTCAGTTATTACACAGGTTGACCCTGATTCTCCGGCCTATAAGGCAGGCTTGCGAGCCGGTGATATCGTAATACGGATTAATAATAAACCGGTTAGAAACGCCTCCACCTTACGCAATAAAGTCGGCTTACTTCGCATTGGTGAGCAGGTTGAGCTGGTTATTTTACGCAAAGGCCAGCAACAAACACTTATCGCTAAAATAGAAGGCGAACCGGGTCTTCGCCAACTGACCGCCACGCACTCACGGCTGAAAGGTGCGACATTTATGAATCTCACTAAAAATGTCTCACTTTACCGACGACTTAGCGGGGTTATTATTTCAAATATTCAACGGGGTAGTCCGGCATGGCAGGCCGGTTTGCGTAAAAATGATGTGATCACCTCGGTGAATCGAAACCCGATAAAGAATTTGCAGGACTTTAAACGCCTGTCTCAAGCGAAGCCAACATTACTGCTTAATATTAGGCGGGGGCCTAGCTCTTTATTTCTGTATTTACAGTAATTTAGCCGTTGCACGTTTAAAGTAATGAAAGAAGCACACTATCGTGCTGATTTGCCTATACGGTTTCAATAAGCTTTTATTCATTGACACAAATACAAAAAACCTTAAACAAAGTATTTTATGTGGAAGACGAAGCCGATATCCGGGCAATTGCTCAGGTTGCACTTAAATCGGTGGGTGGATTTGCCACTAAAATTTGTAGCAGTGGCAATGAGGCCATCAGCACCATTGCAGAGTTTAACCCTGACTTAATTCTGCTAGACGTTATGATGCCAGAGATGGATGGCCCCACTACACTTAAAGAAATACGTAAAATGCCTGCCTTCTTAGTCACACCCGTTATCTTTTTAACCGCAAAAGTGCAGCCTTTGGAAGTGCAAGCCCTGCGCGACCTAGGAGCCACTGATGTTATCGCCAAACCCTTTGACCCAATGGAATTGGCCAAGCAAATAAAAGAAATTTGGGACAAACTATAAAAGCCTAATAATTACAAGGATATAAAAATTATTATCTTTATATAAAACAATATCTTATAGATGTCATAAAAAATTCTTTTTCAAGGCTTGATTTTATTAATAATGATCCTTATATTAGTAAATAATGATTTACTAATTTATAGAGGTGTCCATTATGTCATTAATTAAAAATTTTCCAGCAGACGGTATTGTTACCATTAACCGTGTTGTTTTAAAACCAGAATACACTATCGATGAATTACAGGAACGGGTTGCATTCCTGTGTGAAAACGTTAAAACCTATCATTCAGAAACCGGTTTCGTCGGTGGCTTTGTTGCCCTTAACACCGGCAGAATATCAAACGAAGGTTCAACCGTTGGACAGGCTGTCGATAGCCCAATGAAAGACAAAGAAGCCCTCGTCATTACTTTCTGGAAAAGCTTTGCAGAACATGAAGAGTCGCATAAATCTGAAACGTTCCAGCCTTTGTTCGAAAAAGTACTCGAACTTTGCGAAAACGGTAATGAAGAAATTGCTTACGATATGATGTGGTCGGGTGCAGCTTACGATGCCGATCAGGTTAAGGCGGCTAAAGAAGCAAAAGCGAAACACGCAGCATAAGAAATTTAATCGCAGAATGAATTCCCCCCCCTCAACTCAAGGATTGAGTTACCCCCTTTCAAGTCATGAATCCGGTTATTGTTGCTCTATTCCCCTACGTACTTTCCCTGCCGAAACCAAAAATTCTTTTTTAAAAGCACGCGAAAAAGCTGATTCAGATTTGTAACCAACTTTTCCTGCTACTTGACTTATATTTTCACCATTTCTGAGTAATGACCAAGCCAGTTGCATACGCCACCAATAAAGATACTGGCCGGCCGTCCAGCCACTGACTTTTTTAAACGTTTCCGCAAAGCTGCTACGCGATAAAGCGGCTTGTGCTGCCATAGAATCAAGCGTCCAATCTTTATCCGGCATTTTATGAATGGCATTAACGGCTTTGGCTAACCGTGCATGCCCGTAAATAGCCAAAATACCAACTTCATCTGCATTTGTTGATAAATATTGCCGTACAGCATAAGTAAAAAGTAATTCAGATAAGCGATTAAAGATAACACCCGATGCCGGCGCTGCCTGAATATTTTCAAAAACAATCATATTCAATAAAGATTTCAACCACCCCTCAGACTCATGACATCGAATGATAAAGACAGGGGGCAGCGCATCCAACAAGGTGCGGTAGCCTTGGTGTTCAAACCGTACTTCACCACATAAAAGCCCCGTACCATCCATTGTTTCTGATTCTTTAAAACCTAGATGCTGCTGTTCACCACTCAACTTTGTTTGCGGCAACATAGTATGCGTCAACTCACGTGGAAAAATAACCAAATCCCCGCATTCCAGTGTGCCCTTAAAATGCTCAGGCACATCTAACAGGCAACTTCCCAGTGTGACAATGTGAAAACAGGTCGCGCCTAATGTATGCTCATCTATGCGCCAGTTACCGCAAACCTTTGCATTGTGATAAATATCCACATCAAGTTTTAAAAGCTGAAGCACCTGTGAAAAAGCATCATTACTGGACTTTAAAGCATTTATTTCGTTATTTAAGTCATTCATAGTACAGATTATACGTACTAAGATCTTATAATCAATAACAACGAGGAAGATATTATGGCAAGCTTTACTTTTTACACCCCGGAAAATGCAACGGATGAAGTAAAAGAAATTTTTAGTGGCATCCAGCAAACATATGGTTTTATCCCAAACTTGTTTGCATACATGGCAGAAGCCCCTACCACCTTACAAGCCTATTTGAACTTAAATGATCTTGTTTCTAAAACATCATTCACACCGGCACAACAGCAAATAGCCCTGCTTGCTGTAAGCGTTGAAAATGAATGTGAATTTTGCTCCACAGCCCACCATGCTATCGGCAAAATGAGTAATGCAAATGCTAATACCCTATCATGCACCATTGCACAGTCTGAAATTAGTGACCCACAAGACCGAGCCCTGGTTCAGTTTGCAACAGCCATAACAAAAAGCCGAGGCAGACCAAGTGAAGACGAGATTAATGATTTTATGAATGCAGGCTTTAGCAAACAACAAATATTAGAAGTGATTTTAATTGTTTCTATTAAAACACTGTCTAATTACATTAATCACTTAACCAACCCAAAGCCAAACGAAGAACTTTTAAATATGATTTAGTGCCCGTTTCTTATCTTTATGGGCACTTATCCTTTAGGGTTTGCCCGTTTCTTATCTTTACGGGCACTTATCCTTTAGGGTTGGTGCCGAGATCATAGCGGAACGTGTATCAAGTTATGTACCAAGCTGTTGGAAAAACATCATAAGTGCCCGTAAAGATAAGAAACGGGCATAAAAAACCCGAGTGCCTTTTACGGCAACTCGGGTTCTTTAACTCAATTAATTAAGTAAAGTGCTTACTTAAATAATTTTGATTTATCAACCAAATCAACGTGAGCACGCTTGAAGCATGTCCATTTTTTCGTTTCTTTGTTGTAAATTGAGTTTACGAAGCAATGCCAGTTTTCTTCATCGACAAAGTTTTTATCTGTACGATAGTAGAAACCTGGGTAACGAGATTCTTGACGGAACTCGATATGTTTCAAATGTGCTTCAGCTGTCACTAAGCGATGGAAGTTTTCCCAAGCACGAAGTAATTCGTGAAGGTCTTTCGCACGCATTTTTTCAGCATCTTCTTTCATCATGTCCAGCTTCTCACCAGCAACTTTCATCATTTCTGCGTTAGTCTGGTAGTAAGTCGCAACACCCGCTACATACTCATCCATAATTTTTTGTAAACGGAATTGGAACATTTTAGGCGTGATGTAATGAGGATTAACATCAATCGCTGTTGTGTAGTCTTTATGTTCAAGGAAAGTACGAACTGGTTTGTAAACAGCTTCAACTAAGTCTTCAACTGAAGTATCTAATTCAGGTTTAAAGTCTTTGTTATCAAGTACATACTTAAGCATTGATTTAGCACACATACGACCTTCAGCATGAGAACCTGAAGAGAATTTGTGGCCAGAAGCACCAACACCATCACCAGCTGTGAATAAACCGTTAACAGTAGTCATACCACGGTAGCCCCAGTTCCAACCAGAAGGAAGATGCTCAGGAATACCTTCGCCTAAACCTTCTGATGTTGGTGCACCAACATCAGTAGGACCAGAAGTCCAGATACCGCAGCAACCAGAGTGAGAACCTAATAAGTAGGGTTCGGTAGGCATTAATTCAGAGTTTTTCTTCTCTGGTTCAATGTTTTCACCAACCCAAACACCACATTGGCCAACACACATATCAAGGAAATCTTCCCATGCTTCAGCTTCAAGATGTTTTACTTCACGTGGCGATAATGTTTCACGTAAGTTAGCAAGTGCAGTCACAGTATCCATATAAATTGGACCACGACCTTCTTTCATTTCTTTCAGCATTAAGTGGTTACGTAAGCAAGATGCAGGAACAGCCGCTTGACCGTATGGAGGATAATCATTCAGCATGTCTTTGTTACGAACCATGTATTTTTCGCCAAAAGCGTTAGTTGCTTGTGCTTTAAATAACAAGAACCATGCGCCAACAGGACCGTAACCATCTTTGAAACGAGTTGGTACAAAACGGTTTTCCATCAATGTTAATTCAGCGCCGGCTTCAGCAGCCATTGTATACGTTGAACCCGCATTCCAAACTGGGTACCAGGCACGACCTGTACCTTCACCCACTGAACGTGGACGGAAGATGTTTACACAACCACCAGCAGCAAGAAGAATTGCTTTAGCAGTGTAGACGTGGATAGTGTGGTTACGAGTAGAAAAACCAACCGCGCCAGCAATACGGCTAGGGTCGTTTTTGTCGTTGATTAATTTAACGATGAAAATACGTTCTTCAATGTTTTCCATACCGAGGGCTTTTTTAGCCGCTTCAGCAACAATCCATTTGTAAGACTCACCATTAATCATGATTTGCCATTTACCAGAACGTACCGGTTTACCGCCGTCTGCTAATGAAGGCATACCTTTAGAACCGTCGAAACGTTCGCCGTTTTCGTCAGTTTTCCAGATAGGCAAACCCCATTCTTCAAATAAATGAACTGATTCATCTACGTGACGACCTAAATCGTACGCTAAATCGTCACGAGTAATACCCATAAGGTCATTTGAAACCATACGAGTATAATCCGCTGGATCTTGTTCGTCACCAATATAGGTATTGATTGCTGATAAACCTTGAGCAACAGCACCTGAACGGTCCATTGCTGCTTTATCAACGAGTTTAACTGTAACGTTTTCGCCTGAAGCTTCGATCCAACGTGGTAGTTCATACGCTGTACCGCAACAAGCCATGCCGCCGCCAATAAGAAGGATATCAATCTCTTCTTCGATTACATCAGGATTACCAAATTCGGCCATCTTAATTTCCTCTATCTAATATTTAAATTTATTATCAAACGATGCTTATAGCTGGAATTACTTGCAGATAAGTTCGCTTGGATCGCCGGCACGGTAGCCGTTGTGTTGAACAAAAAACATATTTTCTTCGATTTTGCTCATGTCCGCTTCTGGTTTACCACCGTAAGGATCGATAGAACCTTCTGGAGTAGTACGAATTGGGAATTTGAAACGCTTCATAGTGCCGTTACGGAACTTGATAGTCCACATAATTGAGTCAGTACCACGTAAAGGCTGAACAGAACCGCCTAAAGGTACAACGTCGGCATAGTGACGACATTCAATTGCTTGTTGAGGACAAATCTTAACGCAGCTGTAGCATTCCCAGCATTGCTCTGGTTCTTGGTTATACGCTTTCATCGCATGACCAGTTTCAGAACCGTCTTTGTCTAATTTCATTAAATCGTGTGGGCAAATATACATGCAGGCCGTTTTATCTTGACCTTTGCACCCATCACATTTATCTGTACGTACAAATGTAGGCATAATGACTACTCCTTTCTTCTTTACATTTTTTTAGTTAACTAAGTTTAAAACTTTGTTTAATCGCCTCAACAAATACACCTGCTCAGGCAATATTAATTCCTAATATATTCAAGCTGACTTTCTACGAAATCGGGTGATTTGGCAGCAAGGCAACTTAAACCCTACGACCACGATAGACTCCATGAAAATAGATCTGACTACAGAATTCTAGGGATGGCTAATTTAGCTACTTTTACACGTAAAATAAAGCGGTTTTTCTCTTTAAAACCATAATATTACAATGATTAGCATAAGTTGAATTTATAGTGGATAAATACCAGAGAAGCAGTGAGTGTAAGTTACTCATATTGTTAAAGATCATTAATTTTAATAACCTTGGCATGGTTTTAGTAATACTAGCCAATAAAAATTTAATCCATTATTTTAAACACAGCAAGCCATCTTGGCGACTTCTCCATTCAAGTAAAATAAGATTAAAGTTATACAACACGGTACATCGGTGCAGCATGAACAGATCCACCTCACACAAAAATTATTTTTTAAGCTTTAAACTGAGACACTAGATTTTGTAAGCTCACCGACAAACGTGACAAGCCTTCACTGGCATTTTGAGTCTGCGCTGAATTGGCTGCCGAACTAACAGCAATTTCACTGATTTTCACCACATTTTGATTGATTTCTTCAGCCACAGAACTCTGTTCTTCCGCTGCGCTAGCGATTTGTGTATTCATGTCATTAATATGGGTAATGCTACTGACGATAGTCCCTAACACCGTACCGGCATCCGAGATTTTGTCCGCCCCTAACTGCGCCTGATTACGGCTAGAATCCATAGCACCAACGGCGGCTTGTGTACCCGATTGCAAGCTTTCGATCATTTGCTGAATTTCTTGGGTAGATTCTTACGTACGTGAAGCCAGAGTACGAACCTCATCCGCAACCACGGCAAACCCGCGCCCCTGCACGAGCAGCTTCAATAGCCGCATTGAGTGCCAACAAATTGGTCTGCTCAGCAATACCTCGGATCACATCCAACACAGCACCAATTTTTACTCCATCTTCTTCTAACTTGGTAATCACCGTGCTGGCCTCTTTAATTTCAGCCGCCAGTACATCCATTGATTGAATCGCAGCGTTAACCACATGAAGGCCAGTATCAGCCTGTTTCATGGTTTCATTGGCAGATTCAGCAGCCTCACCCGCATTACGAGCCACTTCCTGCACGGTCGCTGACATTTCGGTAATAGCGGTAGCCACTTGATCTGTCTGGGAGTTTTGTTTATGAATTTCTGTCGTGTTTTCCCGAGTTACCATCGACAGTTTCTCGGCAGCCGCACTCATTTCCGTTGCCGACCCATTCACCCGACTAACGATATTCTGAAATTTATCCAACATGCTATTCAGAGCCAACCCAGTCTCGCCAATCTCATCTTGTGTACTGACCGGCACCCGCAAGCTCAGGTTATTATCGGCCGCTGCTTGCGTCATGGTAGATGCAAGGGTTTCCATCGGGCGTAATATACCCCACGCAATCCAGCCAATAATCCCGGCCACTATAATCGTAAGTACCAATGCAATCAGAACGGTTGTCGTCATTAAATGATCAAGACCACCGATCTCAGATTCGATCGACGTATTTAATTCTTTATTTAATTTATCTAGCACGGTTTCGGTTTGATGCACAGAGGTGCGCATTTTACCCATTAGGCCTTCATTGCTATTAAGGCCTTTCTCCTGATTTATTTTCACTAAATCAAGGAAGCGATTACGGTACCGTCCCATCGTCTCATGTAGTTTGCCTTTTTCATCAGGAGAGCTTTCACTATCAGCAAGGTCACTATTAAAAATGCTGATATTTTTTTTAAATTTATCGAGATATTTAAGGTTTTGGCGTAGCATAAAATCTTTTTCATTACGACGTAGTTGTAACATATCGGCACGCAAACGTTGATCACCTAGCGTCTTAATTTCGCTTTCTGCCTGATGAACGGCTTTACGCAAACTGCCGTACAAACCATCTTTGGGATTTAAGCCTATCTTTTGTTGCAAGCTCACTACACTATTAAAACTATCATCGAAACGGCTGAGTGTTGTACTTAATATTTCAGCCGGACCTTTTTCCAATCCAGCTTCGCTGAGCGCAGCCGTTAACGCACCAACTTGGTTCTGCAATACTGATATATTCTTCTCAAATTTAACCTTATATTTTATATCTTTACGCGCAAGAAAATCCTTTTCATTACGACGCAGCATCAACATACCATACTTAATTTCACTGATGTCTAAACGAACATTCCCGAAAACTTTCAATTCTTTAGAGGTAAACTGCCCCAAGGCAAGAATGCTTAGCATCGAGACAAAAACAAGCCCCCCCGGCCAATATAAATTTGTGTTTGATGGTGAGGTTTATTTTTTTCATTTTGACCTACCTTCATTGCTTAACTCAGAAATAAAGTCCTTCATATATAAAACTCCTAACTGTTACCTCAACTATATCGGCAGGGGAAAAGCGCAACTTTAAATTTATTGCGTTTTTTGTATATTTTATACATTTTGGGAAAGTAAGGGTGGAGCGAACTCGAAGGAATTGTCTCCAAGCCAGACTTGATTGATTTTTGTCCGTATTCAAAACCCGCTATAAATCAACGACCATTCCTTTATTTCGTTTTACCATATGATCGGTATAACAAAAATAAGGCAGCCCTTTGCGCTTGGCTTCATACATTGCCGCATCGGCACGGTTGATTAAGGTCATACAATCCTGCCCATGCACGGGGTAAGAGACGATACCCATGCTGACACCTACATCAATCTCCTGACCAGCAAGTAGAAAAGGTTGGGCAATAACTACCGCTAACTTCTCCGCTAGCTGGGTTGCTCTTTCAGGTGATAGAGATTCAAGAATAAGCACATACTCATCCCCGCCTAACCGCGCGACTGTGTCCATTTCTCTCACATAGCCTTTTAAGCGGCGGGCAACTTCCTGTAACAATAAATCACCGACATGATGGCCGAGCATATCATTAACCTGCTTAAAGCGATTCAGATCCAATAGAATAATAGAGAAGGGAACCGCTTGTCGCTGACTGCGGGTAATCGCTTTTTTTAATCTGTCATGAAATAACACACGGTTGGCTAAACCCGTTAAATCATCATGTAAGGCCTGATGTTCGAGTACACTGGCCTGTATCATAACTCGACGAACAACAAAAATAGCAATAAATATTCCCAATAAAACCGCTAAACTACCGAGTAAAATCATTAAATTACGTGCATTTTTGTACAATACCTGTGCATTAACCAGTGCTGCTTTTGCTTGTGAACGCTGTAAAGAAACCAACTTAGCCACTTCCACTGATATTAATCGTTGTTTTGGAATGGCCTGTTTACGAATTTTATCCAGAATAAGCTGTTGATTGCTGTTTTCCAGCCCAAGTTGAACCACCGCATTCACATCCGGCTGTGTTTGCCGGGTTAATCGCCGAATATTGGCCAAAATAGCCAGTTCTTTTGGCGTAGTTGAAAGTGCTTCCAATTTTTTACGTGCCCCATAATATTCTGCCCCAAAATGGTTAAAGCGCATAAACTCATCATCTTTTAGAAATTCATCATCTAAAACAGCTATCAGGTGCATACCCAAAGCACGTTCTTGTAAGGCATTGTGCATCACCTGTGCGAGCTCTATCTTAACGTCACTGTTTTCCACAATATGTTCCATTTGTGACTTAACCTGTGCGATATGACTTAAGCCCACAAAAGTCAAAGCCACCATTAATAGAACCACCAATACAAAACCGACACAAATACGCACTGCAATCTGAGAACTATGCGTCTGGATATTCAATGCAAAACACGCGAAGAAGAAACAATTACCGAAATGGATTTAATACCTGGGCCACTGTTCCCAAAATGATTATTTTGGAACAATTTAATAAAAACAGAAAAGCACTGCACAATAGTCACCCCCACAATTTAAGAACAACAGGCTTTCCATGCCTATTCACTGCGTTTGTCAAAAATTAACTTGGGGATAAGGAAATAAACGATAACGACTAAATTGATCACTATTTAACCAAATTATTTTCGACCATACAAGTAAATTATAGGCATATTTAAAAATTTATGGGGAATATGTCATCCAAATTATCAGACAAAATAAATCTAAATCTAATGATTTAAGCAAATCAGAAATAATTAATACACAACAAGAAAACAGCATCTCACAGAAAATTGATCGATAAACAACCATAACTCACTATAATTGAGTCTAAATTTTGACCCCGGTTTTAAATTGAGTTAGTTTTTATTATTAAACGATCTCTACTATTCTAGCCTGTTACAATCTGGAATCGAGCCTACCCGTAACAGGGAAACGACACTCATTAATTGACATCGACATATAGAGGAATCACATGGACACTTCGCTTATTATTTTTCTTGTTATTATCGTTATTATCGTGTTTTATATCGTATCGATTTATAACCAACTGGTTAATTTACGAAACCGTTATAAAAACGGTTTTGCACAAATTGAAGTTCAGTTAAAACGTCGCTATGACTTAATTCCAAATTTAATTGAAACCGCTAAAGGGTATATGAAGCATGAACGCGAAACCCTGCAAGCCGTTATTGCTGCACGTAATACCGCAGCCAGTGGTTTAGCCGCTGCCGCCGCCAACCCCGGTAACCCTGACGCGATGAAATCATTAATGGGGGCAGAAGGTGCGCTAACCGGAGCAATGGGTAAATTCAGTATGGTAATGGAAGCCTACCCTGACCTAAAAGCTAACCAGAACATGATGCAGCTCAGCGAAGAACTCATTTCTACTGAAAACAAAGTCGGCTTTGCCCGTCAGGCTTTTAACGATCAAGTTATGGCCTATAACACTTACAAACAAAGCTTCCCTCAAGTGGTGCTTGCTACCAGCTTTGGCCATGCTCAGGATGCGACCTTACTTGAATTTGAAGACAGTAAAGAAATGCAGGCAGCCCCCAAAGTTTCTTTTTAATTCTTCTATCGTAATGTATGAATGGTATTTAACTTATGGATTTTTTTCAGTCACAAGATACGGCACAAAATAATACTCGACGTCTGATTATCTTTTTTGCATTAGCCGTTATCGGGCTCATTGTTATTACTAATTTATTAGCCATGTTGCTATTCGGCTTTCTCGGCACAGGACAACAAGGAATAACGCTTAACTCGGTAGCCACTCAATTTGACTGGCGTACTTTTTTAACCATTGGTGCGCTCGTATCCGTCGTTATTCTGGGGGGCAGCGCCTACAAAACCATGTCCTTATCCGGTGGCGGTACCACGGTCGCCGAATCGTTGGGTGGCCACCTTATAGAACAAAGTACTCACGATTTGCACGAACGTAAGGTACTCAATGTAGTAGAGGAAATGGCGATTGCTTCGGGTATGCCTGTGCCACAGGTTTATTTGCTCGAAGGCGAAGAAGGCATTAATGCCTTTGCCGCAGGCTACTCACCCGGTGATGCCGTCATCGGCGTCACTCGAGGGACGATTGCTTTTTTAAGCCGCGAAGAGCTACAAGGTGTGATAGCACATGAGTTCAGCCATATTGCGCACGGCGACATGCGCTTAAATATTCGTTTAATCGGTATCTTGCATGGCATCTTGCTATTAGGTTTAATTGGCTATTTTGTTTTACGTTCTGCTCGTGGTAACAGTAAAAATGCAGCTCCTATTTTTGGGCTTGGCATTGGTTTGATTGTTATCGGTTATGCCGGCACTTTTTTTGGTAATTTAATCAAGGCATCGGTGAGCCGCCAACGTGAATTTCTTGCAGATGCATCAGCAGTACAATTTACCCGCAACAAAGACGGTATTGCAGGTGCATTAAAGAAAATCGGCGGTTATGCTGCCGGGTCTGAGTTGGAAACACCCGAAGCCCCTTCGATGAGCCATGCTTATTTTAGTAGCGGCGTACCATCCATGTTGGGTTCTTTGTCGGCAACTCACCCCCCATTGGAAGTACGTATTAAACGCATCGACTCAACATGGAATGGAATTTTTGAACCTGTTACACACGAAATAGACGAGCTAACCGACAAAGGCACCACCTCAACCTCGAAAAAAGAACAACAAAAAGCACGCAAGGATAAAATGACCAAAACCGTCATGGGTGCAATGATTATCAATGAAATACTCAATAGCATCGGCCAAACAGACGCAACACAATTAAACTATGCAGCCACTTTAATTAATGACATTCCCGATAATATTCGTCAGGCTCTACACGAACCCTATGCGGCACGCGCCGTTATTTATTGTTTAATCATCGATAAAAATCCTGACATACAACAAAAACAATTCCAGCATCTGAAAGAATTTGCAGATAGCGGCGTATATGAACTTAGCTGTAAATTATTCAAAACTATAAGCCAACTTGATGTTAAATTTCGTTTGCCTTTAATCGATATTGCTTTACCTGTTTTACGCCGGTTATCAAAAAGCCAGTATCAAGTATTTAAAGAAAACCTAAACAGTCTGATTACTGCCGATGATAGAGTGGATATTTTTGAGTGGTCGCTTCAGAAAATTTTATTCCATAATCTGGAAAAAGAACTGGGTTCAGCAAAAACAGGAAAAAACCAGGCTTATAAAAAAATAGCAAAGTATGGTTCGCTCCGCAGCGTTAAAAAACACATTAACGTGTTAATGAGTATGTTGATTTATGTTTGCCAACCCGACAAAGCACAAATTGAGGCAACCTTATCCGCCGCGCAACAGGAATTACAAATAAAAGACTTAACCTTACTGCCACGCGAACAAATAAATTTTAATACCCTTGAAACCGCTATCGACAAACTAGCGTTGCTTAAACCATTACAAAAACCCCGACTGCTCAAAGCCTGCCTTATTTGCATGACCCAAGACAATGACTATTCAGCACAAGAAAAAGAATTAATGCGCGCTATTGCAAACACATTGGATTGCCCGATACCTTTGTTTGTTGAATAACTGCTCCTTGTTTAACATAAAAAAGCCCTGCTCAATATCATAGAACAGGGCCTACATGGATGTTTAATTTTAAGTTATCAAACGTTATCTCTGAGACTTAAATGTTTGATCCTTGCTAAATAACTACATCATTAGCAAACACTCTGGATAAACCTGAATTATTAGTGTTACCACTATTATTCGCAGCTTAAATAATAACCATATTTTATAACTTTATGCTTATGCCTGCAAAAAAACCCTTGCCGGACAAATCATACTTATTAAAAGTACTGGGGCTAATAAAACGAAAGCTTGATTCAACCTCTAAATCCATCTGCTTATATTGCATATAAACGCCGATGCGCTCCCATTGATACGCGATACCTGCGAAAATCTGATAGGCAAAACCGTCAACACGGTTATCGTTGTCACGACCAAAGGCATAACCGGCACCTAAGCCAACATAAGGTAACCAATGTGAACCTACGTTATAGTTAAAATAATATTTTGTATCAAAGAACGCCACATTTACCTTAAGTTTTCGATTTAAATTATTACCAACAAAAGAATTCTCGAAATACATGTGTTCAGCACCAATCGTTAAGCCATTGGTAAAATGGTATTCATATTCAAAACCTAAAACATTGTCCGACTTCGTGTCAAAACGATAACCAGCCGTCGCCGCATTATCCATTTCATAGACCCCTGCTTTAGGGATAATAACATTATTCCGTTGTTTAGCTGATGCCGATTGTAAAGGTAGGAGTAAAACGCCCATAACAATAAAAAAATTAAATGTTTTCATAACCCTCTCCTTAGGTATTAATTTGAATGTAGCGCATTCAATTATTAAACACAATTCAATAATTTAGTTACAAATAATTTGTATGTTAGTAGGAATTTAATGTTCAAATAACGTGCATTGATTGGAATAACATAAGAAATTCCAACAATACTCATTAACGGGAAGAAATAAAAAAGCCGAAGCAGTGAAACTGCTTCGGCTTTTTCTATATGACCTAAAACTTAAATTAAAGTGACTGGTAATAGTCAATTAAGATTTTAGCCACTTCAGGACGTGAAAATTCTTTAGGTGGCGCTTCGCCGTTACCTAACATTTCACGTACTTTAGTACCGGATAATAAAACAAAATCGTCTTTTTCATGATCAGGTGCTTCACACATCATCACGACTTTGTCTAATTTCTTGGACCAGGCAGTGTGATCCGCTTTGAAGATTTCAATCGCCATTGCGCCAGCAGGTACTTCATCATCAAAAATAGTTTGCGCATCGAAAGCACCATAGTAGTCACCCACACCCGCATGGTCACGACCAATAATAAAGTGGGTAGCACCCATGTTTTGACGGAAGTAAGCATGTAAAACAGCTTCTCGAGGACCGGCATAGAGCATATCGAAACCGTAACCGGTCACCATTGCGCTATTTTCAGGGAAGTACAGTTCAACCATTTTACGAATAGCGTTGTCACGTACATCGGCAGGAATATCACCTTTTTTCAATTTGCCAAGAAGCATGTGAATCACCAGACCATCACAACCCAAACGATCCATTGCCATATGGCATAATTCTTCGTGTGCTAAGTGCATAGGGTTACGAGTTTGGAAAGCAACAATTTTTTTCCAGCCACGTTCTGCAATTTCATTACGAATTTCTACTGCTGTTTTAAAAGTACCTTCAAAGTCTTTATCGAAGTAGCTGTAGTTGAGAACCTGAATAGGACCTGAAACCGCTGTTTGTCCCTGACTATTGAATGCCGCCACACCCGGATGTTCTGCATCGTCAGTGCGGTAAACTTTATCGGTCATGATTTTCATTTGTTCATCAGACACCTGCTCGATGGCCTCAACGTCCATAATCGCCAGTACCGGGTTACCGTCTACATTTGGGTCACGCAGTGCGATACGTTTTGCATCGCCAATGGCATCGGCATTTTCTAACAGGCATAAAACAGGTACAGGGAAAAATGAACCATCTGTTAAAGTCATTTTTTCAGCAGCACCCATTGCATCAGCAACATTCATAAAACCTTTGAGTGGATTGAAGTAACCACCGCCCATCATTACTGCATTACCTGCAGCCTGTGAGCTAATCGTGACTGATGGCAATGTTTCAGCTTCTGCTATTAATTTTTCACGTTCGGCTTTATCAGCAACAAAACGTGGTTGTAACTCATCGGAACCTATTGGTTTAATCATCCTGTGTATCCTCATTTGTGGGTCATGCACCGTGCTTTTATAAAAAGTTGGTAACATGTTTCGTCATTTTAAAAGCGGCAAACACTGAAATAATGCTTTAATCTCTTTCCAGTATTAATAAAAAAGTACGCCAACTATACAGCACTCACTATAAGCTGAATATTAAGGTAATTTATAAGGCTATAGATACGTTAAGCCTTTGAATATTAAGGGTGAATAAATTCAGCAAGCTGCTTAAATTCTTCTGAACGAGCACTTCCCCTGCGCCAAACTAAACCAATTGAACGATAACTGTTTTCCTGCAATGGTGTGAGCTTGATTTTGGTACCCCGTAACAAGGCGGAACCCACTGCCATTTCAGGTAAAAAGGTAATGCCTAAATCACTTTCAACCATTTGCACTAAAGTGAATAAACTGGTCGCGCTAAAACGGCTTATCTTGTCTGGTTTACGTAATTTGCAAGCCGACAAGGCATGGTCACGTAAACAATGCCCTTCTTCCAGTAATAAAATACTTTCGCTATTAAGTTTGTTAAATTGATAATGTTCAGCATCGACCAATATACTTTTAGCGCGGCTTGCCAACATAAACCGATCTTTAAATAAAGTAAGCTGCTCGGTATTTTTTAGCTCATAAGGCAATGCCAAGAGTAAAATATCCAATTCACCATTCATTAATTGATGATAAATTTTTTCAGATTGATCTTCTTTAAAATACAACTCCAAATGGGGGAAATTTTTTCGAATTTTTGGCAATACTTTCGGCAACAAAAACGGTGCAATCGTTGGGATAACACCCATTTTTAACATGCCTGTTAACGGTGACTGATAGTCTCTGGCAATTTCAAGCAAACTTTCTACGTCACGTAAACACAGCCGGGCTTGCTGAATAATACGTTGACCAATAGAAGTGATGGTTACACTTTTATTGGTTCTATCAAAAAGCTGGACATTAAGCGTGTTTTCTAGCTCTTTTATTGCGATACTAAAGGCGGGCTGAGAAACAAAACAGGCTTTTGCTGCTTTGCCAAAATGCCCTATTTCATTTAGTGCAACCAAATAACGTAGTTGTTTAACTGTTGGTAAATGCATCTTATTTCCCATCAAAAGCACGTTTTATCATTAATAGATTAACTATATCAATATAATAAATTTAATCAATTTTATTTATCGTAATAATTCACCTAAACTACTTCCCATCAATTAATTAATCATTATCCCAACGAGGTAAATTACCATGTTAAGCAATAAAGAAGGCCAAAGTATACCAACAGTAACATTCCATACTCGTCAAAATAACGAATGGAAAGATGTCTCAACCGATGAGTTATTCAGCAATAAAACCGTGGTGGTTTTTAGCTTGCCGGGGGCATTTACACCAACTTGCTCATCTAGCCATTTACCACGTTATAACGAGTTGGCAAAAACATTTAATGGTAATGGCGTCGATGATATTATTTGTATCTCCGTCAACGATACGTTTGTGATGAATGCTTGGAAGCAGGATCAAAGTGCAGAAAATATTACCATTATCCCCGATGGTAATGGCGAATTCACTGAGGGTATGGATATGTTAGTTGATAAATCTGACTTAGGTTTCGGTAAACGTTCGTGGCGTTATTCCATGTTAGTTAAAAATGGCGTAATCAAAAAAATGTTTATTGAAGAAAATGTACCGGGTGATCCGTTTGAAGTATCAGATGCCGATACGATGCTGAACTACATTAACCCAAAAGCTAAAAAACCAGATGTGATAAGCCTGTTCACTAAAAAGGACTGCCCATATTGCGCGCAAGCCAAACAGTTATTAGATAAAAAAGGTCTCAGCTATGAAGTGATTGAACTGAATAAAAATATCACCGAAAAAAGTCTGTCGACAATTACTAATGCCTCAACCGTTCCGCAGGTTTATATTAATGGCAAACAGATTGGAGGGGCAGACGCACTTGCGGATTATCTAAAATAAACCACAGCACAGTGTCGTTGTAGCCCGGATTTAATCCGGGCTACACACTGTTTGTACTCTGCTAATTTAGTATATTCGCTAAACATTAAAATAAAAACAATGACTTACATCATCTGGCAGTAATAAATATTGGACTATATTTTATACTCGCCCCTTAATTTAAGGTATAATACGCCTCCTGAAAAAATCCTTTTTTCAGCAAAGCCCCAATAACCTAGCTATTGGGCTTATTTCATTAATAGTGCAACAAACGGCAAGAGATTAAGACTATGAGTATTGAAGACACACAAGGCCCATTTGATAACATTCCTTTCAATAGCCCCGTTCTACCAAAACGCTTAAGCGGTAGCGATAAATTTAACTTTAGCTGCTACAAAGGGATCTCTTGCTTCAATGCTTGTTGTCGACAAGCTGACATCACCCTAACGCCTTATGACATATTACGTCTTAAAGATAACTTGGGGATGACCTCAACTGAATTTTTAAAGAAACATACCGTACCCTTTGAAATTGATGGCCAAGGCTTACCCGGTGTAAAACTGCGCACCGAAGATGATAACCCAGTATGTCTGTTACTTGATGGTGATAATGGCTGTGGTGTTTATAAAGACCGTCCATCTGCCTGCCGTTATTACCCTGTTGGCTTACTCAATATGCGCGCCTTTAAAGCCGAAAAAGAAGAACAGCATTACTTTATGGTTAAAGAAAACCACTGTACAGGCCACAATGAGAACAGAGAAATTACCATTGATGACTACCGTAAAGAGCAAGGTCTCGAAGAATACGATGATTTTAACTGGCAGTATTACCGCTTAATTTTAAAGAAGAAGTCGTCCGGTCCTACCATTGGTAAGCCATCCACACAAAGCTTTCACTTTTTCTTTACTGCCACTTACGACGTTGACCGTTTTCGTGAATTTATAAAAACACCCAACTTCTTAAAAGTTTACGCTATTCCAGATGATGAATATAAGGTCTTACTCGAAGACGATTACAAGCTAGGCAGTTTTGGTTTAATGCTCATGCATCAGGTTTTATTTGGCGAAAACACCATCCCACTGGTTGAAAATGCCTACGAAAGCCGTATTGAAGAGCGTAAAGATGTACTTGAAGCAAAAAGACAGTTAGAGGAAGAACTTGCTAGAAAAGAAGATCCGACAGATCAATATATTAAAGATTAGATAAAAACTCTTATATTTTAAGCATAAAACCCAAAGTAATAAAAAAGCCCTGAATTTTAGTCTGTAAAATTCAGGGCTTTTTTAATTCGGAGTAATTTTTCTCTGCGTTTCTACGCGTTCTCTGCAGCTAAATATTATTTACGATACAGCCCACGTCTGCTAGCACGTTCTGCCTGCTCAACTTGTTTCATTACCAAACCAATCGCATCGGCATAAGGCACCGTACCAGCTTTACGAATAATCGCCATGCCTTTTCGGCTTAATGCAAATTTAATAAATTTACGTACTTTAGGTGAACTGCTCCTGCCTTTTGTTACAAGATACAATGGACGATATAAAAGGTAATGTCCTTTCTTAATATTTTCGAATGTTGGTGCTTTACCCTCTAATCTTAAAACCTTTACATCTCGCCGCTTAGCACTACTAATGCCCGTTGTACCAATACCATTAATATTTTTTTGAATTCCTTTTTCTAATGGGCCTGATGATTTTACAACATACTTGGCAGCTGGGAATGTTTGATTAAAGTTAGCAAAAACCATTTCACGCAGTGTCCGCCCAACACCTGAAATTTTTCCTCGGCGCACATAAAGTTCGATCGGTGCATTATGGCCACCTAGTTCTTTCCAGTTTTTAATTTTACCTAGATAAACGCCCTGAAGTTGATCGAAGGTGATGTTATTAACCGGATTGCCTTTATGTACAATAACCGCCAATGCATCCCAAGCAACTGGTATTTGGTAGGCTCCCCTTTCTTCTGGGCTTCGGTCCATCGCAACACGACAGGCCCCACCAATATCAATTAAACCTTTCGTTGCATCACGAATACCTTTAGTTGCTCCACCACCACTGATATTCACTTTGATACCCGTCTTTTTCTCGTAAGCTTTCGCTAACTCCTTCATAAATGCCTTTTTAGTAATACCACAGCCCGCCCAGTTAATTTCGTTTGCTGCTGACGCCGCAAAAGCTGGCACCGGTGTAGTGCCCAAAACTAAAAAAAGCCCTCCACTGATGATGGCAGTGAGAAATACTGCAACTTTCCTATTCATGATATATTCCCCTAATATAGACGCTTATACTTATTTCAAATATTTCAGTAGCAAATACTTTAGATATTCATACACGGAATAAAGTTCAGACCTTATTTGCCAATAAATTTTAAATAGTTAAGCTGTATTTTTATTGTAATATTTTTTGGTTAAGCAACATTGAACCCAACCAGACATTTAGAGTAAAGAGAAGAGCGGTAAGTAACCTACGCTGCAAGGCAACCTTCTATCTCCAAAATGTCCTATAAAATTTCATTTAGATTAAAACCCTATGAAATACAACATGATAGGGGGCGAGCCTCAAATGTTCTTAAAGTATAACCTATTTCCAAAGCACTTGACTAATTAAAATACCATATTAAAAGACCGGTATAAAAAAAGCCTGCTTATGGATTTAAGCAGGCTTTAGCATTACAACAAGAACTGGAGGTTACTTGGCAATTTCTTCTAATTGTTTTGGTGTAATAATCTGCCCATCTAAACCAGATTGTTTACGATCTTTACCGTAAGCTACGCTCATTAATGTTGAGTAATACACAACCGGCATATTAAACTTGGTTTTATATTTTGCATTAATGTCGCTCTGATAGGCTTCAACATTGAGCTGGCATACCGGGCAAGGTGTAACAATCATATCAGCACCACCGTCATAAGCCGCTTCAATAATATCTTTGATTAAGGCTTGCGACTTTTCAGGCTCAGAAAAAGCTAATGCACCACCACAGCAAGACACTTTCTTGTCGTAGTTTTCAACCGGTTCTGCACCCATGGTTTCAACTAGCTTATCTAAATATTTTGGATTTTCAAAAGACTCACCATCAATACCAAAAGGACGATTAGTCTGGCAACCCACATAACCAGCAATTTTAATACCCTCTAATGGTTTTTTAACGTGTTTACCGATTTCATCAAAACCAAAGTCTTCAATAAGCACTTCAACCATATGACGTACATTTTGATCAGCCTTAACTTCTAAACCACCCGACGCTAAGGCTTCGTTAGTTTCTTTCATTAATTCTGTATCGCTGTTTAAACGTTCTTTAGTTTCGCGTGTTGCCAACCAACAAGCGGCACAAGTTGCAACAATATCCTGACCGGGACTCGCTTGCTCAGACAACGCCATATTCCGTGCGCTTAAAGCTAAACGAGGTAGCTCGCCACCTTCGGCATAACCAATGGAAGCGGCACAGCAGTTCCAGTCTGGAATCGTGTTTAATTTAATATCTAAAACATCACACATCGTTTCTACTGATGTTTGATAGTTCGAACCTGACGCTGCTTTTTGTGATGAACAGCCAGGGTAAAATGAATATTCTTTTTTCGCCATGAGCGCTCTCCTAGTCAAACTTCGTCATTTTAGCGTCTTCAATCTCACGCGCTTTTTTCAAAATCGCATGTAACCCACTGGTATCTTTAATACCGTGACCACCTAAGATTTCCATCGGTGATAGACGTTTTGTTTTCATCATGCTCATACCTAAAGGCATGGCTTTTATCGCCACTTTAATACCATTAACAAGGCCGTTCATAAAATAAAGTGCAATACCTAATTTTAATTCGTTAACCCGACCTTTTTTGGTTAAGTTATTCCAGAACATGGTTGCAAATTTACGTGTCGGTTGATTTTTAGGTGCGAGCCCTAAACGGTGTGCGTAATTTGCAAGGCCGTGCATAATATGTGTAATGGGTAATTCACGAGGACATCGTGCAATACAGTTGTAACATGAAGTACACATCCACATTGCATCACTTTGTAACACTTCGTCTCGTTTACCGGCACGAATCATCATAAAGATTTTCTGTGGAGTATGTTCCCAAGCATTACCTAAAGGGCATGAGCCAGCACAAACACCGCACTGCATACACATTTTAACCCAATGACCTTCTTCTACGTTCGCTTCAACTTCTTTAAGGAAGTTATTACGATAATAATTAATTGCATCTGTAGCCATGACTTCCTCCTAGAATTTAAACGGACTTAAACCGATTTTTTCAATCGTTTCAGCCATGTCATTGATTAGTTTCGGTGCGCGCTCAATGTCGGTAATCGCAATCTCGTAGGTTTCAACCCGTTCAGGCTCTAACGCTAAAGATTGTAAAGTATCAGCAACCTTGCTCATACGTGTATGTGCAATTTCAGAACCTTTAACAAAGTGACACTGATAGTTTTCGCCTTTTTGGCAGCCCATCAGGATAACACCATCGTAGCCTGAGTTCATCGCATCGGTAATCCAGATAAGGTTTACCGAACCTAAACAACGTACCGGAATAACCCGTGCGTAAGCACTGTATTCTGTTTTGTTCATTGCGGCCATATCGAGTGCAGGATAAGCATCGTTTTCACATGCCAATACTAAAATACGTGGTTTTTCTTCAAACTCGTCCGGGATATCGACATTTTTAAGTTGTTGACCAACCGTATCCACCGAATAGTTTTCGAACGAGATAACACGAACCGGACAAGCACCCATACAAGTACCACAACGTCGGCAACGTGCTTCGTTGAATAGTGGGAAGCGTTTTTCGTCTTCATCAATCGCGCCGAACGGGCACTCTACTGTACAACGTTTGCATTGCGTGCAACCTTCACGACGGAAAGACGGGTAACTTAAATCACCTGAACGCGGATGTGCTGCACGACCTTTACCAGCATTTTCAATTTCTTGTAATGCTTTCATAGTAGCGCCCACTGCATCTTCAATCGCTTGCGCGCCATCCATTGGACGACGAACAGGACCACAGGTATAAATACCGGTACGGCGTGTTTCGTAAGGGAAACAAATAAAGTGTGAGTCGTTAAACCCTTTAGTAAGATGTGGAATATCTTTACCTTGACGGTAGTCGAGGTTAAGAATGGAATCAACGTTTATGGTGAATTGACCCGGTTCATCCTGACCGACTTCGTCAATATCCACACCACCGTTTGGAACCATGCCGGTTGCAAGTACAACGAGGTCTGCTTTTTCTGCCGTGTCTTCATCAAGAATTAAATCTTTAAATTTAACCGCGAGTGCATCGCCATCTTGTACCACTTCGCTAACTTCACCCTTGGTAAAGGTAACACCATTGCGCTGACCTGCGCGGTAAAAATCTTCACCACTCACACCGGGAGTACGTAAGTCGGTATAGATAACGTTGGTATCGATAGCGGGGTTTTGTTCTTTAAAGTATAAAGCCTGCTTAATAGATGTTTGACAACAATGGCCCGAGCAATAATTTAAGTGTCCTTCTTTGTCACTGCGCTGGCCTGCACATTGAACAAACACTACGCTGTTAATTTCTTTACCGTCTTTGGTTTTAATCCCGCCACCGTTGGCCGCGAGTGCCATTTCATCGAGTTCAGCTTGAGTAACCACGTTAGATGATTTGCCATAACCGAGTTCAGGTAGTTGGCTTGCATCGTATTCGCTGTAACCGGACGCTTGAACAATCGCACCAAAGTTTTCAGTGGTCGTTGTTCCACTTTCTGTTGAAATATCTGCAGAGAAACGACCCGGCGCACCTGACGTTTTAGTTAAGGTTGAATTAAGGTGAACAGTAATGTTGCTGTCGGCTTCAATCGCCGCAATCATATCGGCAACGCCGGTATCCGCGGGCGCATCATAAGGTGCTTTCATCGGTAAGCCCTTATACATTCTTGCGGCTGCACCACCTAATGCGGCTGTTTTTTCAACCAAGTGAACAGGGTAACCTGTTTTAGACGCTTCAATGGCCGCCGTCATACCAGACACACCACCACCCACAACGAGCAATGTTTTATTGTAAACCGCTTCTTCACTGCCTTGTGGACGTTCCATAAACTTCACTTCATGCACTGCCATACGAACATAATCGTCGGCCATTTCCTGAGTGGTTTCACGAGCTTCGTCGGTATCGGGGCGAACCCAGATAACACCTTCACGGATATTGCCACGCGAGATAGCAACATCGTCAAAGTTAAATGCTTCGACTTTGGCACGTCGTGAACAGGCACAAATCGCAACATGGTTTACACCTTCGTTGTCGATGTCGTCCTGAATCATTTTAATGCCTTCGGCATTACATAAAAATTCATGTTCTTTGGCTACGTGTGCTTTTGCATCGCGTGTTGCAATTTGAGCCATTTGTGCTGTGTCAACACGCTCACCAATACCACAACCTTTACAAATATAAGCACCGATTTTCTTTTCGTCTGCCATGTTCTAACCCTCCGATCCAGCTACGCGGTTCACAACCTGCACGGCACGTAAGGCACTGGCGGTTGCGCTTTGAACTGCGCGGTTAACATCTAATGCGTCTGTTGAACAACCGGCTGCAAAAATACCGCCGTTTGATTCAGCTTGTTCTATATAGCCATTTTCATTAACAACCACCTTAACGGGGAAGTCACTAACACTGGGTTCCATACCAACTGCAAGCACGACCAGATCATGTTCGTTGTCATAACGGTGATAACCTTCTGTATCCACACCACGAAGGACCGGATTACCGTTACCTTTGTTTTCGTCAATACGGGCTACTTTAGATTTGGTAAAGGTAACATTTGGATTGGCTTTGACTTTTTGATGGAAATCATCAATCCGGTCGATTGCACGAATGTCTATATAATAGATAGTGGACTTTCCGTCATTGCCGTAAGCATCTTCAACATAATGTGTTTGTTTAAGGGATGCCATGCAGCAAATACGTGAACAATGTTTTAAGTGGTTACGGTCACGAGAACCGGCACACTGAATAAAGGCTACGTTTTTCGCTTCGGCGTTATCGCTTGGACGTAATAATTTGCCACCCGTTGGCCCGTGTGGGTCAGCCATGCGTTCAAACTCAACGGAAGTGATAACATTTTGAATACGGTCATAGCCATAAGGTTGAATCTTCGCTGCATCATAAGGCTGCCAACCGGTAGCCCAGATGATGGCACCCACCGTTAAAGTAGTGCTTTGTTCCTGCATGTCTAAATCAATTGCACCGAACTTACAGGCTTCTTTCGCCTTAGTCGCATCGGGTGTGCCGATGATGTCAGGGTCTAAAACATAACGCTGTGGATGTGCCATGGCACTAGGCAGGTAAGCCCCTTTGCGTTTGTTTAAATTGTAATTGTGTTCGTTATCGAATTCAGCTTCGACCGCATCACCACATGCACCACAAGCCGTGCAGTTTTCGTTAACATAACGTGGTGCTGTTTTTAAGGTAACGCTGTAGTTACCTTCTTCACCGTCAACGGAAGCCACTTCGGTCATGGTTAATAAACGCAGATTCGGGTTCATTTTCAATCGACGTTGATTGATTTCCATACCGCAGGTTGGGTGACACATTTTAGGGAAGTATTTATAAAGTTTACCGACACGACCACCAACACTTGGGGTCTTTTCCACCAAAATAACTTGTTTACCAAATTCAGCCGCTTCCAGCGCAGCGGTCATCCCGCTAATTCCGCCGCCTACGACTAAAATGGTCTCATTTGTAGCGATTATATCCGCCATCGACTCAGCTCCTAAACTATACGGCTAGCAACTGATTTTGTATCAGCGTAGCGATAATTTGACATTAAAATTCTGTGATTCTTAAGTTTTACTCTAAATAACAATGCGTTACGTATTTTCAATATAGCGTTATCTTATACCTTGCGGCTCGACCTGTTTTGCTATTATAAAGTGGGGGCTACCTTGACCGATCAGAGGCCGAAAAACAAGTCATAAATATCTTTATCATCATAAAATCATTTTATTTAACCGGTTGATTGCATAACTTTAATTACCCTTTTTGTGTGGATTTACCCGATCAAAAAAGTCGGGTAATTTTGAAAACAACCAACCTAACCTGAAATCGTGTTTAATGTTGATAAGCCAGCCTGTTGCAAGATGCAACGAGCAGAAAATTAAAAAATGCTAGATACTGTCTTGTGCTTTACTCCAACCCAAAATATCTAATTATCCGATGTTTGAGTGAGAGCAAAATTCTATGTATTTATCTTGAATGCCGGTTACAGATTCGGTGTGTTTTGTAACTTCTATATAACCGGTCATTCCCGAGGTCTGTTGATCGGGAATCCATGCTGCAACAAACCTAGATTCCGGCTCAAAAGACGACCGGAATGACAAACGTGGCAAGCCACGGGGATTTAAACCCAAGCTACACAATAAAAGAAACAGCCACGAACAATCTAATCAAGCTCTACAATAAATCGCTTCTTAATAAAAGTAAAATTAAATTTAGAAGCTTACCCAAACAAGCACAAACAGTTATAGCCTCTGTATCTTACCAATATGGTAATCTTTCAACAGAAACACCAAAATTCTGGAAAAAAGTTATCGTTCAAGATTGGGTTGCAGCAATAAAAATACTTAAAAAGTTTGGTGATGCTTACCCTTCACGCCGTAAACTGGAAGCGAATCTATTAAAAAAAATAACCGTACAAATAACGATTAAAAATAAACCTTAATTTGCAATATTCATAAACAAAAGTAAATAATCACGATGAAAGTAATACCACTCAATGTTTTTTTTATTAGCAAGTATTTCCACACTCCTTATTATATCTTGCACTCAAAATTTTACTAAGGTTTATCCTGTTGTCATATTAGATTCTAATTTAGAGATGAATTATTCTAACTACAGTCAAGTAAACAGTGTTAATCGCACTGTTCTTAAGCTTAAAAAAATGAGACCCTATTACCAGTTCATACTTGTAAATCATTTATGACTAAGAAACGACAAGGGTTCGTAGCAGTCGAAACGATAACAAATATGCATGTACTATCTGAATATCAAATCTGTCTGCAAATGCATTATTTGAAAATCAGTGAAACTTCTAAGAAATCATATCTGAAAAAACCTTATCAAGCGTTCATAATAAATCAGTTAGATTTACAAACATTGCGCTCATCTTTGAAACAAAAACTAGACGATAAACCCGAAACACTAAAAATGTTGCCTTTTTTAAACACATTGGTAAAGGGAAACAGTGTTATATCTAAAAATGCTGCTTGGTATTATAAGTTCAATATCCTTGCAAAAGGTGACTTTAATCATGATGGAATAGAAGACTTGTTGGTTGGGTTTACTGATCAAGCAAAAGAAGGGAATTACTTTTCATATTCTACTTTAGTCATAACAAGAAATACTTCATCGGGTTATTTAACCGTAGTAAATTAATATCTGTGTGTACGCACATGATATTAAATGCCAAGGCAAGACTGCCAAAACGTGAACCAGATCACATCAATGATGCCGTTCTGCCCCGCCCTTTGTCTGAAAACCCAGTGTGTGTATGCTAGTATCATCTATCTTCTTCAATAAATATTTCTGAGTTAGAACCCATATGGACATACTCTTTACCGATGGAACTGGGCAACAATATCAACTTAGCCGTAATCCACCACGCCCCTCTGACCTCAAAAATCCTAAACTTAAAAACCCGCATCAGGCTTTACAATTTATCCGTGGGTTAGCACTCACCCAACCTAAAAATTGGTCTTTATTACCCGCTGCACTCGCGCCTTTATCTCAGCCCGTTACCGGCAAACAGGCTATTCAACAATTTCTTGCCACGGCACTGGTCAATAAACAATTTTATCTCAGCCCCTATAA